>Ga0209537_1000110_pt1 | contig 93441 bp, 90 predicted proteins | sample BioPla4DNA1_FD_187698 | JGI IMG/M metagenome (GOLD analysis project Ga0209537, IMG submission 187698) | Biogas fermentation microbial communities from Germany - Plant 4 DNA1 (SPAdes) (version 2) | ecosystem: Engineered > Bioreactor > Anaerobic > Digestate | place: Bielefeld, North... | reverse complement strand
GGATTTTTATATTGCCATTGATGCGGCTTCTACTGAGATGTATGAAGAAGCTAAAAAGGCAGGTAGGGAAGGAGATTACCTATTCTGGAAATCAGGTGAATATAAGACTGTAGATGAAATGGTTGATTTCTGGGACGAAATATGTAACAAATATCCGGTTATTTCTTTGGAGGACGGTTTGGCAGAAGAGGATTGGAACGGATGGAAGAAGCTAACTGAGAGAATTGGCCATAAGGTTCAGCTGGTGGGAGATGATTTATTCGTTACCAATACCGACAGAATAAAAAAAGGAATCGACGGCAATATATCTAATTCCGTCTTGATTAAAGTTAATCAGATAGGTACCTTAACTGAGACCTTAGATGCTATTGAAATGGCTAAGAATAACAGATGGACAGCGGTAATATCCCATCGTTCCGGTGAAACTGAGGATGTAACCCTTGCTGATATTGCAGTAGCAACCAATGCCGGACAGATTAAGACCGGTGCACCTTCAAGAACCGACCGTGTGGCAAAATATAACCAACTATTAAGAATAGAGCAGGAGCTTGGTAGCAATGCAGTTTATTTAGGAAAGAATGCATTTAAGGTAAGCAGATAAAAATAAGAAAAATAGGATGCCTTTATAGGTCATCCTATTTTTCTTATTTTCTTTTGAAGCTCTACTACAACTATGGGGGTAATAGACAATAAAAATACAGTTGCCCATTGACGTAAATTTAATGGTACTACTTGAAATACCTTTGCTAAAGGTGTTAATGAAACTACAGCTATTTGTAAAAATGCACATATAACAAATGATATGGCCAGACTTCTATTACTAAGGATTCCGATTTCCGATAGGGAGCGGTTGCTTCTCATATTAAAAGAATGAAACAGCTGAGACAGACTTAATACTGAAAAGGCCATGGTTCTTCCTACCCAAGGTTGGTAATTTAGGGTTTGGTGCATTCCCGGTGCGTCGTAGTATTTTACTCCTATAACAAAGGCAGTTAGGGCCAAAGAGCCTATAAGGAATCCTTCTATTACAATTTGCAGTGCCAGACCGTCAGCAAACATTCCCTTCTTTGGTGATACAGGTTTTCTTAGCATTATATCTTTAGAGGGTGGTTCGACTCCCAAGGAAATAGCAGGCAGTGAATCGGTTACAAGATTTACCCAAAGCAGTTGGACAGCTACCAGGGGAGTAGGTAGGCCAAAAAGTATTGCCACAAATATTGTAAGTATTTCTCCTATATTACTGGAAAGAAGAAAATGTACGGCTTTTTTAATGTTATCATAAATACCTCTTCCTTCCGAAACAGCGGATACAATGGTTGCAAAATTATCATCGGTAAGTATCATATCCGAGGCGTTCTTTGCCACATCAGTACCGGCTATACCCATGGCACATCCGATATCAGCAGCCTTTAGGGCCGGTGCATCGTTTACACCGTCTCCGGTCATGGCTACAACTTCTCCCTTGCTCTGAAAGGCTTTAACAATTCTTACTTTATGCTCAGGGGATACCCTTGCAAATACACTGAAACGGGATATGGTATCATTTAGCCGCTGAGTAGACATTTTGGATAGTTCCTCACCGGTTATAGCCTCAGTTTGATTTGTCAAAATACCTATATCTTTTGCAATGGCTTTAGCTGTTAGTATATGATCACCGGTTATCATAACCGGCTTAATTCCTGCCTGACGGCAGATTCTAACAGCCTCTTTTACCTCTTTGCGAGGAGGATCTATCATTCCTATTAGGCCTACAAAGGTTAAATCTTTCTCAAGACTTGAAGTATCAGATTTATTAAACTGAGGAAGGTTTTTATAGGCAAGGGCGATAACCCTAAGAGCCCGGCCTGTCATAGCTTCATTAATAGCATTTAGGCGATTTTTATCCCGGGATGTTATAGGTTGCTGTTTATTATCCTTATATATATGGGTACATCGCTTAATTAAAAAGTCATATGCACCCTTGGTAACACTTCGATAGGAGGAAGTATCGGGAGATTTATGTACCGTAGTCATCATCTTCCTTGTTGAATCAAAGGGAATTTCATAAATCCTTTTATACATTGAATCTAAATCATTTTTATTGGCTCCAATATTATATGCAGCAAGAACCAAGGCTTTTTCTGTAGGTTCACCGCTTACATCACTGCTGCCTGCCACTGTTTGTAATATGGCATCGCAACAAAGGGCAGCATGGGATAGGAGAAAGAATCCAAAATCGCTTTTTATTTCTTCTTTACCTGTTGCAGAGGAAATCTCTGTAACTGTCATAACATTCTGTGTTAGGGTTCCGGTTTTATCGGAACAAATAACTGTGGCACTGCCTAAAGTCTCAACAGCGGGAAGCTTCCTGATAATTGCGTTTTTCTTAGCCATTCTCTGTACTCCAAGGGAGAGCATAATAGTTACAATGGCCGGAAGACCTTCAGGAATGGCAGCTACAGCAAGGCTTACAGAGGTCATAAACATATCAAAAGGGGGAAGATCTTTATATATTCCGATTATAAAAACCAGGCAACATATTATAAGAGCTGCAATCCCCAATGTTTTACCGGTTCTAGCCAATCTCTTTTGTAAAGGGGTATCGGGAGTATCATCTTCCATTATCATTCTGGCTATATGTCCTACCTGGGTATCCATTCCGATAGCTGTAACTATAGCTACCCCTCTTCCGTATAGAATGGTGCTTGTAGCCATAACCATATTATGTCTGTCTGCCAAGTTAGTATCAGGAAGTAATATTTCATAGGCATTTTTTTCAACGGGATGGGATTCTCCTGTTAAGGAGGCCTCTTCAACCTTAAGATTTACCGTATGTATAAGCCGGCAATCTGCAGGTACAAAACTTCCGGTCTCCAAGATAACAATATCTCCCGGAACCAGTTCAGAGGAAGGAATTACCGTAACTTTATTTTCTCTTAATACATGGGCTGTAGGGGCAGACATTTTTTTTAGGGCCTCTAAAGCTTTTTCTGCTTTTGTCTCCTGCAACACCCCAAGAAATGCATTAAGTATAATAATCAAGAGAATTATTACCGGATCAACAAAGTTAAGTTTACCTTCCATGTAGGATACAACTAAAGATAATACGGCTGCACATATTAAGACTATAATCATAAAGTCCGCAAATTGAGCAAGAAATTTTTGCAAAAGATTTTTGCCCTTTTTTGCATCTATAACATTTTTCCCATATAGCTTTTGCCTTTCTTGAACTTCCTTCATGGAAAGACCATGCTTTATATCAGTTTTTAATTCCCTTACGGTGTCTTCAATGGATATACTATGCCAGTGCATATTTCACTCCTTATATGGTCAATCTTCTTTAAATTATATGAGGCTAAGGGGGGATTATGTAAGATTTATTATCGTCATAAGACATCTTTCTTATGAAATAAGACATTTACTTTAATTAATATTTCAGTATAATATACTTCGAGTAATTTAAATAAATATTTATTTTAGTAAATATTATCTAAGTGTATAGAGGTGTATGATGACTAAAACAATAACAAGAGATATGACTATAGGTAACCCAACAAAACTAATATTAAACTTCACACTACCAATGTTAATTGGAAATATATTTCAACAGTTCTATAATATGGTTGACTCCATAGTTGTTGGGAAATTTGTGAATAAGGATGCCTTATCAGCAGTGGGAGCCACAGGGTCAATAACCTATCTGATTTTTAGTTTGGTATTTGGTATGTCGGCAGGTATTTCCATTGTAATATCACAGTATTACGGAGCTGGAGATTATGAAAAGGTAAGAAAGAGTTTTGCCACTGCCACATATGTTCTTTTTTTAGTTTCCCTTATTATGGGCACGGTTGGGTTTTTTACAAGTCGGCCACTACTTAAGCTTTTGGGTACTCACCAAGATATTATAGATCAATCCCATACCTATATGAAAATCTTATATATTGGGATTCTTGGTACAGCCTGTTATAATGGTATATCTGCGGTCCTTCGTGCTTTAGGTGACGCTATAACCCCTTTGGTTTTTTTAATTATTGCCAGTATATTAAATGTGGTATTAGATTTGATATTTGTTATTGTATTTAATATGGGTGTTGCCGGTGTTGCTATTGCTACAATAATTTCTCAGTTTTTATCAGGTATAGGATGTATAATATATGCCTTTAAGAAGGTAAAGATTCTACGTATTCCCCTTAAGGAATTTAAGCCTGATAGGGAAATATTTATAAAATGTATTCGTTTAGGAGTTCCGGTAGCCTTACAAAACTCACTTATAGCCGTATCTATGATGACATTACAATCGGTTGTTAACAGCTTTCAAGATACTATTAAAATAGCAGCTTTTACAGCGGTAAACCGTATAGAACAACTGGTTATGCAGCCATCTATGTCCTTGGGGGCGGCAGTTGCTTCATTTACAGGTCAAAATATTGGTGCAGATAAGATTGATCGTGTGAAAAAAGGAGCAAAATCAGCCACTAAAATAATATTAATATTTAGTCTACTAATGCTTCCGGTTATGTATTTTGGCGGACAATATATAATGAGATTATTTACTAAAAAAGAAGATTTTGAAGTGGTAATGTATGGGGTAGAGGGAATAAGAATTACATGCTTTTTCTATAGCTTTTTAGGACTTATATTTATTACAAGGAACTTTTTAAGCGGTGCCGGTGATATAAGAATTCCCATGATTATGGGATTTATTGAGGTAATTGTTAGGGTATCTTTATCAAAATACTTGTCCGGCATTATAGGATTTAATGGGGTTTTTCTGGCCACCGGATTGACTTGGTTTGCTACGGGTATATTCGGCAGTATAAGGGTTGTTTCTGGAAAGTGGAAGGATAAGTCCATAGTTTCAAAAAGGGCATAATTTAGTTGTCATAATCAATTAGAGATTTTTTCTTCTTTTTCTTATATAGATTGCTAATTAATAGATATATGGCAGATACCAAAAATATAGGTATTAGGTAATGTTTGTAGCGCTGATAATAAATGGCAACCCTATTATAATTTTCTCTTAAGGAATAACCAATACCAATTAAAAGGGTATTCCATATGGAAATTCCTAAAAGAGAAGCGGGAAAATAGGTAGAGGGACTTAGTCTTACTGCTCCGGCAATAAGTGCAATATAGGTACGGACCAAGGGAATAACACGGCCTATACAAACAGCCCAAGAGCCGTTTTTACTAAAACTATCATAGGAAGCCTCAATGGATTTTGCTGATTTTGGAAATTTTCTTTTTATAGTATTAATAATAGCTGCTCCTCCAAACCAGCCTACAGCATAGCATATACCGGTTCCTATAAGGCCTGCCATGATACTTAATGGTAGAATTATAAGAAAATGAGTATTATTAATAGAGGCCACCGCACCTGAAAGGGGAAGGACTATTTCACTGGATACGGGAAAGCAGGCATATTCCAGCATAATTATGATAAACATAGCCACTAATCCATATTCATTAATTAATTCAGAAATAGTATTCATAAAACCTCCTATGGATAACTTATCAGTTATAAAACAATATATTATCAATCCTTTAAAGTATGATAAAATTCCCATGGTAAACACTTGACAAAAATAAAAGTAATGTATATATTTATTTAATATATACTTATTTAGATTAAGCTTAACAATATAATTAATAAAAGCATATTTAAAAAGCTGTGAAAAGGAGTATTAAGAGAATATGTGCTTATAGAGAGCTGCCGGTAGGTGGAAGGCAGTAGCAACAGTCTCCCAACTCGCCTTGGAGCTTCCCAGTTGAATATGTAGTAGGCTGGGACGGTTTTTCCCGTTATAGAAAATGAGTGCATAATAAGCATGTGATTTATGCTTATTATGAAATAGAGTGGTACCACGGAATTTAACCTTTCGTCTCTTGTCAGATGAAAGGTTTTTTTGTATTTGATATCTTATAAGGAGGAGAATAATATGTCAGCACCTTATAATCATAAGGTAATCGAGAAGAAATGGAGAAAATATTGGGAAGAGAACCCGGTCAATGTAAATGACGGTAAGAAGCCCAAATACTACTGTTTAGATATGTTCCCATACCCATCAGGAAGCGGGCTTCATGTTGGACATTGGAGAGGATATGTAATAAGTGATGTGTGGAGCAGGTATAAGATGCTCAAGGGTTATTATATTATTCATCCCATGGGCTGGGATGCCTTTGGACTTCCTGCAGAGAACTATGCTCTTAAGATGGGAGTTCATCCTAGTGTTTCCACTGCAGAAAATATTGCAAACTTTAAAAAACAAGTTAAGGATATAGCTGCTATTTATGACTGGGATATGGAGATCAATACCACAGATCCTGAATTTTACAAATGGACTCAATGGATCTTTGTAAAGATGTTCAAGGCAGGGCTTGCCTACCAAAAGGAAATGCCTATTAACTGGTGTCCTTCATGTAAAACCGGTTTAGCCAATGAAGAAGTAGTAAACGGAGAATGTGAACGTTGCAATTCTCCTGTTACAAAAAAGAACTTAAAGCAGTGGATGTTAAAAATAACAGCATATGCAGATCGTCTGCTTAATGATTTGGATAAACTGGATTGGCCTGAAAAGGTTAAAAAGATGCAGTCCGAATGGATTGGTAAAAGCTATGGTGCAGAGATAGACTTTGCAGTTGACGGAAGTGATAAGACCATACGGGTTTATACCACAAGACCTGATACCTTATATGGTGCAACCTTTATGGTACTTGCCCCCGAACATGCCATGGCAAAAGAACTGGCTACAGCAGAGAATAAGGAATTGGTAGAGGAATATATCTATAAGGCCTCTATGAAATCATCTGTGGATCGTCTTCAGGATAAAGAAAAGACGGGAGTATTTACAGGAAGTTATGCAATTAATCCTCTTAATAATAAAAAAATACCTATTTGGTTGTCCGATTATGTTCTGGCTGATTATGGTACAGGGGCTATTATGTGTGTTCCTGCCCATGATGAAAGGGACTTTGAGTTTGCCAAAAAATTTGATATTCCTATTGTGCAGGTAATATCCAAAGACGGCAAAGAAGATGCGGAGCTAAAAGAGGCTTATACACAGCCGGGAATTATGATTAATTCTGACCGGTGGAATGGTATGGATTCTGAAAAGGCAAAAAAAGAGGTACCCGATTTATTAGAAAAGCAGGGAATAGGTAAAAAGACAGTTAACTATAAGCTTAGGGATTGGGTATTTTCAAGACAGAGATATTGGGGAGAGCCAATTCCCATTGTTCATTGTAAGGATTGCGGAGCGGTGCCGGTTCCTGAGGAAGAACTGCCATTATTATTGCCGGATATAGAAAAATATGAACCTACCGGTACCGGGGAATCTCCTCTGGCCAATATCCAGGACTGGGTTAACACCACATGTCCGGCCTGTGGCAAAGCTGCTAAGAGGGAGACCAATACCATGCCTCAGTGGGCAGGTTCATCTTGGTATTTCCTTCGTTATGTTGATAATAAAAATGATAAAGAACTGGTGGGAAAAGACAAGGCTGAAAAATATCTGCCGGTAGATATGTATGTAGGTGGTGTGGAACATGCTGTACTCCACTTATTATATGCCAGATTCTATACAAAATTCTTGAATGATATAGGTGTAATAGATTTTGACGAACCCTTTACCAGACTCTTTAATCAGGGTATGATTGGTAAGGACGGAGCCAAGATGAGTAAGTCTAAGGGCAATGTAATATCACCGGATGGACTTATTGAAGAATATGGCTGTGACTCCTTAAGACTTTATGAATTATTTGTAGGTCCTCCCGAACTAGATTCCGAATGGGATGATAGGGGAATTGAGGGAGTATATCGTTTTATAAACCGTTTCTATAATTTGGTTGTGGATAATAAGGACAAAACCCTTGAAGCAACTGAGGAAATGATAAAAATCAGGAACCGTTTTGTATATGATATAACCACAAGAATAGAAAATTTCAACTTAAATACGGTTATAAGCGGATTTATGGAATACAATAATAAGATGATAGACTTGGCTAAAAAAGCCGGTGGAATAGACCGTGATACCCTACAAACAGCCATTATTCTGCTTGCACCTTTTGCACCCCATGTAAGTGAAGAATTATGGTCTCAGCTGGGTAATACAGGTTCAGTATTTGATAATACTTGGCCTGAATATGATGAAGATAAGATGAAGGATAGCGAAATCGAGATAGCAGTCCAAATCAATGGAAAAACAAAAGGTACCCTTATGATTCCAGCAGAAGCTTCTAAGGATCAAGTACTTTCCATCGTTAAAGAAACCATGGCAGATAAGATTACCGGTACTATAATAAAAGAAATTTATGTTCCGGGAAAAATAGTTAACATTGTAGTAAAATAATAATAAAGCTGTTGCTTTAAGGAATGTATAATCTTGAAGCAACAGCTTCTTTACTTTAGAATCCTATAGGTATTAAACTACTAAAACAGACACTATTTTTCAATAATATTTAAACACAAGATGAAAAATATTTACAATATTTTATAAGTATAGTAAAATAAAACCTATAATAATAAATTATCAATAAAATTTATTTTAATGGATAAAATGGAACAAAGAAAGCAAGGCTCAAAATTTTAATAAAAACACCTTTGATAAATATCTTGAATATGTTAAAATATAAACGTATAAGTAGATTAACTTATATTTTTCATATAATAATTATTATATATATATAGATTAGACATACTAAGCAAGCAGCATAAAAGTAAAGGGGATATGATGAAAACATGAAAATTCTTACCAGATTTACTAAAAAGGACTTATGGAGCATCCCGAATATTTTATGTTATATTCGTTTCCTATTAATTCCGGTATTTGTGATGCAGTATATTAGGGCTCAGCAACCAAGAGAATATTTTCAAGCAGCAGCAGTTGTTTTAGCCTCAGGACTTACAGACTTTTTGGATGGATTTATTGCAAGAACCTTTAATATGGTAACTGAGTTTGGCAAACTAATCGATCCTTTGGCTGATAAAGCGACCCAGGCAGCCTTAATATTTGTATTAGTAGTTAAAATAAAATGGATGTTTTTGCTCCTAATTCTTTTTGTAGCAATGCAGTTATTTATGTTGATAGCCGGTTTGGCTATGCTAAAAAAAGATAGGAGGTTAGATGGTTCAAAATGGTTTGGTAAGGTATCTACAACGGTATTTTACGCAGTAATGTTGGTGTTGGTGGCACTGCCCAATTTAGATCAAACCATAGTGAATATTCTAATGATAATTTGTGGAGCATTTTTAGCCTTATCATTTGCACTTTATGCTAGGGAATATTTTAGAATGTACCGAGAGGTAAAACGTGAAGAAAGTAATAATGTTGGAATGGTTAATACTCACTCTTAATAAAAGAAGCTGTTGCAAAAAATAAAAATTTTGCAGCAGCTTTTTTAATTTTACTTTAACATAAGTTTTCTTAACATATTAAATTGTGCTTTTTCTTTTGGAGATAAGTTTTTTGTCAGTATATCAATCATAATTTCACTTTCATCTTTAGTAAAGGTTAGATTTTGCTCCTGAAGTTTTTTATTGGTACTAATAATAAGGGGAAGTAATTCATCTATTGATTTTCCTTCAGCCTTCTTAATTAATTCCATAAGAACAACTAATTTACGAGGATCTACATTTTTTAATTTGGGATTACCATTATTTAAGTTATCAGTCATAATATCACTCACTTTTTTCATCGGATTTGTTACTATCATCATATGACGGTGTATCAAAAAGCATTCTAAGGTTTTCATATGTTTCCATTTGTTCGGGAGGAATCATGGCCTTAAGTGTTTCATATATATTGTTATAGTCACTTCTTGAGTTTTCTTTATTATTTTTTTCATTAATAATATTATCAGTATCTTTATCCTCAGTATTTTCATCCTGTGAAGGTATGTTATTATCATGATCTTGGTTTTCTTCAGTTATGTTTTCTTTTTGGTCAAATATGGAGCTAATATCCACATTATCTCCTAATATAGTAGAAAAATCAAAGCCTGTAAAATTATTCATAATATTACCGGTATCATTGTCGCAGGCCTCATCCTTAGGGTCATTAAATCCCTCCATGGCATTCATAACTTCCATGTATGAATTATACATTTCGAATATTTTTTTTGCTTGAAATATATTAAGAAGTTTATCTACTAAAACCCTTTCTTCCTTATTACATTTGGGTTTAATATTCTTTAATAGAGCTTCTAAATCAACCTTTTCATTATTAAAGCCACAGGCAGTTATATCATTTGTCTTAAAGTTTTGTATGCAAATAATTAGCTCGTAAAATTTTACGAACAAATCCAGGACCAACTTTGCCTTTCCTTCCACATAGGGAAGGGCGGTATTTAACAGTTCCGCCGTATGAAGTAAACCATCTTCTGCCATAGCTTCTCCCATCGGATGTATTCATTATAGTATATTCATGTCTGTTACAATCATGCAAGGGAACTTTTTTAGATATTTAAAGGGGATACCGGTATAATAGACCGATATCCCCCTTTAAATATAATTAAGTTTTAAGTCTTATATAGGATAGTTTAAATGTTCATCATCAATATTATATAGAACTTTATCCAGATAATCCTTGGCATATTGTTTGGCTTTATCCAGATTCATATCTGAATAATTACCACAATTTATGGCTGTGGCCCCGGGGATATCCCCTTCAAAATCACGAATAAACTCAAACATTTCGGTAATCAAGGGGACTATATCCTTGGACTTATATTCTCCCCCAAGTAGAAGATAAAAACCTGTTCTACAGCCCATAGGGCCAAAGTATATGGTTTTGTCTCCATATTTCTCATGATTTCTTAGATAGGTGGCTCCTAAGTGTTCAATTGTATGAATCTCACCGGTTCCCATAACAGGCTCCCGGTTAGGTTTTGTTATACGAAGGTCAAAGGTTGTTATAATTTCTTTCCCCAGCATATCTTTTCTTGATACATAGATACCGGGTAACAATCTTATATGATCAATGGTAAAACTGGCTATTTGCTTCATAATCATCATCCTCACAATACTACTGTAAATTTTATTTAGAAATTATATTTTTAAACTATACATATATATTAAACCAGCAACCGGCATTAGTCTAGATAATTTAAGTAATTTAAAACATTTTAATATTATTATATATCATTGTTTTATTAATAGTAATAGCCTAAAATTATATGGTAAAATATTTTTATAGGCCAAAGCAAGAAGGAGGAAATAGGTATGGTTAAAATAGCTTTTTTAGGGGCCGGTAGTACAGTTTTTGCCAGAAATGTATTAGGAGACTGTATGTGTACCCCTTGTCTGCAGGATGCGGAAATTGCCTTGTATGATATTGATGGCAAAAGACTGGAAGAATCAGAAATTATACTTAAGGCAATAAATAAAAACATAAATTCTTCCAGAGCAAAAATATATACATATTTAGGTGAAGATAAAAGAAAAGATGCACTAAGAAATGCAGATTTTGTAGTTAACGCAATTCAGGTTGGGGGATATGATCCATGTACCATTATTGATTTTGAAATACCTAAAAAATATGGTTTAAGACAGACCATAGCCGATACATTGGGAATTGGGGGAATAATGAGGGGCTTAAGGACAATTCCTGTTATGAGAGACATTGCCAGGGATATGGAAGAAGTCTGTCCAAATGCCTTACTTTTAAACTATACTAATCCCATGTCAATATTGACCGGGTACATGCTAAGATATACTAAAGTACGGACCGTCGGTTTATGTCACAGTGTGCAAATCTGTTCTCGTGATCTGCTTAAGGGCCTGGGTATGGAAGATAAGCTAGAGGGCCGTAGTGAGCTTATTGCCGGAATTAATCATATGGCATGGCTTTTAGAGATAAAGGATAAGGAGGGCAATGATCTTTATCCCGAGATTAGAAAGCGGGCTATTATAAAGAATAGCAATGAGAAGCATCATGATATGGTTAGGTATGAATATATCAAACATCTGGGTTATTATTGTACAGAATCTAGTGAGCATAACGCAGAATATAATCCATTTTTTATAAAATCCAAATATCCGGAATTAATCGAAAGATTTAATATTCCTCTAGACGAATATCCAAGAAGATGTGTAAATCAGATTGAAGGGTGGGAAGAGGAGAAAAACAAGATCTTACAGGACGGTAAAATCACCCATGAAAGAAGCAGGGAATATGCTTCTTATATTATGGAAGCTATAATTACTAATAAGCCAATTAAGATAGGGGGAAATGTTTTAAATACAGGATTAATTGATAATCTGCCCTCTGAAGCATGCGTAGAGGTTCCCTGCTTAGTTGATGGCAACGGAATTTCACCATGCCATGTGGGAAGGCTGCCGGTACAATTGGCTGCTATGAATATGACTAATATAAATGTTCATCTTTTAACCATAGAAGCCGCCCATACAAAGAGCAGGGAAAAAATATATCAGGCAGCCATGTTAGATCCCCATACTGCAGCAGAGTTGTCTATTGATGATATTGTGAAAATGTGCGATGAGATGATTAAGGCCCATGGAGAATATATGAAAGATTATATTTAATATATAAGAGAAGCATAAGGGGTGAAAAATATCTTTCACCCTTTTGCTTTCTATGAAGGTTGACAATATAGCTTAAATTAGGCATTATATATCAATGAAGATTATTTTACTACACATATAAACTTTGGTTATAATAACTATTTAAATGGATATAGATATAATCATTAGAAAGGTAAGGATAAACTAAATGTACGATAGTATAATATTTGACTTGGACGGAACTTTATGGGATTCAACTAAGGAGGTTGCTAAAGCCTGGACCGAAGTAAAGAACAAATATCCTGAGGTAAAGGATGAAATTACTGCTGACAAACTAAAAGGTTTATTTGGCCAATTACTTGAGGACATAGGAATCCAACTATTTCAAAGTGTATCTAAGGAGAAGGCTATAGAGCTTATTCGTCAGTGCTGCGAGTATGAGAATGAGTATTTGGCTAAACATGGTGCCGATTTATATCCGGGAATAGAAGAGCTTATTATAAAGCTTCATAAAAAATACAAACTTTTCATTGTAAGTAATTGTCAAGAAGGCTATATTCAGTGTTTCTTTAAAGTTTATCCCCAGCTTGAAAAATATTTTACAGATTATGAATATCCGGGTAGATCCGGGAAAGCCAAGGCCGATAATATAAAGATGGTTATTGAAAGAAATAATCTAAAAAACCCTGTATATGTAGGAGATACTGCAGGAGATGCTAAGGCTGCAAAGCTGGCCGGGGTACCTTTTATATATGCCAGATATGGTTTTGGACAGGTGGAAGAATATGATGATTTTATAGATAAACCCCTAGATCTTTTAGAAAAATTAAAATAGTAAGGATTGACATTTTGGGTCTTTATTAATATATTTGAATGAGAATATCAAAAGATAATAGTAAAAAATAAGCGAATTGGATGTGGTGTGATGTTAAACGGAAAGAAATCATTATTTTCAGGTATGCAGGCTACCGGTACCTTACAACTGGGTAATTACCTGGGAGCCTTAAGAAACTGGGTTGAATTTGAAGATGAATATGAATGTTTTTATTGTGTAGTGGATATGCATTCCATAACCGTAAGACAAAATCCGGCAGAGCTTAGGAAAAAAGCCAGAGCTCTTCTTACTTTATATATTGCTGCAGGTTTAGACCCGGAAAAGAACTGTATCTATTACCAGTCCCATGTTCCTGCCCATGCGGAACTTAGTTGGATTTTAAATTGCTTTACCTATATGGGAGAACTTTCTCGTATGACCCAATATAAGGATAAAGCAGCTAAACATGCTGAAAATATTAATGCCGGTTTGTTTACATATCCGGTTTTAATGGCTGCTGATATATTATTGTTTCAGTCAGATATAGTTCCTGTAGGAGATGACCAGAAGCAGCATATCGAGCTTACCAGAGATATTGCTCAAAGATTTAATAATTTGTATGGAGAAGTATTTACTATCCCTGAGCCATATATTAAGAAGACAGGGGCCAGGATTATGAGTCTTCAAGAGCCCACAAAGAAGATGTCAAAATCCGATGAAAATCCCAATGCCAGTATATTTCTTTTGGATGATACCGATACTATTATTAGGAAATTTAAGAAGGCAGTTACAGATTCAGATAATGAAATCCGCCATTCTAAAGATAAACCCGGTATCAGTAACTTAATTGAAATTTACACAATTGCCAGCGGTAAGACCATAGCTGAAACCGAGAAGGAATTTGAAGGAAAAGGTTACGGTGAATTTAAGATGGCTGTTGGGGAAGCGGTAGCAGCCATGCTAAAGCCTATTCAGGATAGATTTGAAGAACTTAGTAAAGATAAGGCTTATATAGACCAAATAATAAAGAATAACGGGGAAAAGGCTCAGTATTTTGCTAACAAGACCTTAAGAAAGGTGCAAAAGAAGGTAGGCTTTCCTGAAAGAATCAGATAAATGTAGGTGACATAATATGAAAATTGTTTTTTTAGAAACTGATACCTTGGGAAGTGATGTTAACCTAGACCGGTTTAATACCCTGGGAGAGGTTATAAAGTATCCCAATACTACAGCTAAAGAGGTACCCCAAAGGATAAAGGATGCAGATATTATTATTGTTAATAAGGTAGCTATGAATGAAGAGACTTTATCCGGTGCCGACAACTTAAAACTTATTTGCCTAACTGCTACAGGTACCAATATAGTTGACTTTGAATATACAAATTCAAGGAATATTACAGTTACAAATGTTAAAGGATATTCTACACAGTCTGTAATCCAGCATACATTTGCCCTTTTCTTCTATTTGTATGAGAAATTAAGCTATTATGACCAATTTGTAAAATCAGGAGAATATATCCGTTCCGATATATTTAGCCATTTTGATAAGAAATTTCACGAACTTTATGGCAAGACTTGGGGTATTATAGGTCTTGGAGAGATTGGCAGAGGTGTTGGCTTAATCGCAAAATTATTTGGCTGTAAGGTAATTTATTATTCCACCTCCGGCAAAAATAATAATGAAGATTTTCAAAGAGTGGATATGGATACCTTACTAAAAGAATCAGATGTAATTTCTATTCATGCTCCTTTAAATAAGGCAACCATGGATTTGATAGGAGAAGAAGAACTGAAAAAAATGAAGCCCAGTGCTATACTTCTAAATCTTGGCAGGGGACCCATAATTAATGAAGAGGCTTTAGCAAAAGCCTTAAAAAAAGATTGGATAGCAGGGGCTGGTCTTGATGTACTTACCATAGAGCCCATGGCAGAGTCAAATCCCCTATTTGAAATTAAAGACAGCACAAAGCTTATAATTACTCCTCATATTGCTTGGGCAACCGTAGAGGCAAGGCAGAGGGTAACTGATGAAGTCTATAAAAATATAATAGCTTACTTAAATGGTGAAGAAAGAAATGTAGTTAGATAAATAGAAAACCCATTTAGACTGATTGTAAGGTTAGTCTAAATGGGTTTTTTCCTAATCAACTTTATTAAAGCTTAAATTATCCTTTAGTAATTTTTTGGCTTTCATGTAAGAGTAGTTATAATCACGAATATCTTTTGTATCTGATATTAAAGGCTTGCAATATTTGTCTATTTGGTAAAGATTCCTACTATCATTATGTTTTTCTAATAGGGGCACTACAAGAGTCGCCGCATCATAAGATAGGTCTGTTGTAAGAAAGTAAATATCTTCGCTTTCTAATTCATTAGTATCAGTATGGGCAAGGAAGTATTTTGCTATATAATAATCCGGTTTACTAAAAGAAAAGATTAGATAGCAAATTGAAATTACCACTACACAGTACTTAAAAAGAGGAAAAGTTTTATTATATAAGGACAGTACAATTCCTGCCAAAAGTAAGGAATCTATCAGTAAAAATAATAGTACAAGGAGTCTAAGAAATGTCAAATGATAAGCCCCTATATATAAAATCATCCTATAGGTGGCAGAGGCTATCATAATATAGCTACAGGCTGTGATTGCAGTAAGTATGCCCTTTAAAAATTTATTTTCTTCAAAAACATTTTCACATATAAGAATTAAAGTAATATTAAAGCCGGTCACCGTAAGTAGTTCAAAAAACCCTTGTCTAGCGTAATCTGCATAGGTAAATTCCTTTGGTAGTACAAATATGCCTCCTGCAAAGAGGTAAAATATCTGAATTCCACAAAAAAGAGCATAGGATAAAAGCAGTAGACTAGATATTGTAATTCCTATGGTTGGACTGGCTTTTGTTTTTTCCTTTACTGTGACAGCAGTTTCTTTAGTTACCCCATACAGCAAGCAGTAACATACAAGGGTTCCGAGAATAATCTTTATTATAATTCTATAAAAGTCACGATATAAAAGCCATTCAAACATGGATTTTGCTATTTTACCATATAACATGTCTGCACTGGATAAAAGTGCTGTTGTTATTACCATTAATGGTATTGCTATCATACATCCGATCAAGATATTTCTAAATTTATCATTTTTTATTATTTTTTTATCCTTAACAAAGCGATTCCCCTCTACAAAGATTAATCCTATTGAAGATATGGCTTTAAAGGGAAGTAATAGTATATTTTTTATATTATCAAAAAAGCCTAAGGATTTTCTTTCTGATAACAATTGGATTAAGCTGGTATCTAATAATAGTAGTATACCTATATTATTTAAAAACTGCAGTTTCCAGCTGGATGTAAGTACATTGGATAAGCTAAGTAGTATGGAAGTAATTAAGCAAAACAAAACCCATTTTGTAAAAGATATATTTAGTTTTTTTGTTATAAAGATAAAGAGTACTACAATAATAATAGTAAAGAGAAATGAGTTTAACCCCATTCCTGCCCTATGAAACAGAATTGTTCCCATTAATCCAAAGATTAAACTTATCAAGAAAAAATAATCATAATTTTGACGAATCCTATGGAACAATGAATTACTTTGCGATTCCATATTATATATCCTCCTTATTAGAGTAATAATTTTAAATTTAATTTAGCACAAACAAAACCGTTAGTCAATAATTATTTATCGTTTTACGATAAGTAATTATTGACTAACGGCAGATTTACATTTGTATCCTATGATTAATAATGATTATTATTTATTATCTTCATCTTTTACATAGACCAGTATATCCCCGGGCTGACAATCTAGGGCCTTACAGATAGCTTCTAAGGTACTAAAACGTATGGCTTTAGCCTTATTGTTTTTTAGGATAGAGAGGTTAGCCTGGGTAATATCAACTTTCTTGGCTAGTTCTGCTAGTCCGATTTTTCTTTGTGCCATAACCACATCTAGATTTACCATTATCATTTTAGCTTCCTCCTCTATATAGTTAAATCATTCTCAAGTTTATAGGTAACCGCTTGATCAAAGACCTGGGAAAGTACCAGGGAGAATAAACCGGCAATAATAAATACTAAAAATAAGACTACAGTAGAGGGAGTTACTATAAAGAGGAGCTTAACTACCATGGCAGCTGCTATAACAAAGGCATAATAGCCCATTTTCTTTAGGGATACTACATTCTCTCTTACAAAGGGATTTTCCTTTATAACGGTCCTAAACATAGTTCGCAGTTCATAAAGTATGGTTAAGGCAAAGATGCCGGACAATATATATATAATACAAAATGGTATATAGTATCGGTCAAATATAGTAAAATATCTTCCAGCCAGCTTAAAAATAAAGGGGACTCCTAGGCATACTAAAATCCCGCTAAAAAACATAAAATCTAATAAATGCTTTGTGAATAATATTAGAGTAGATTTTTTCATTTATTATATCCTCCATTTATAATTAAAGTTTATTAAACTCTTATGTATAGAAATTATCATAATAAAAAATGTAAGTCAATAAATAATTATCGTTAAACAATAATATCTATGGACTTACATTTTATTTTTTATCTATTCACCTTTAACTTCATTCCATTTTTGAATATAGAGGCTTTCTATTTCTTCTCCAAGATAACGATAAGGGGTACAAAGGTTTAATATATCATCGGGAGGGTAAGCAACAGGACTATTTTTAATGGTTTCATCCTCAATCAGCTCCCAAGCTCCTAAGTTAGGGCTAGAGTAGGTGATATATTCAAAGTTCATAAGGGCTATTTCAGGGTCACACATAAAGTTTATAAATGCTTCTGCATTTTCTTTGTTTTTACTGTTCTTAGGAATAACCCAGGAATCAATCCATACATTGGAGCCTTCCTTAGGAACTACATATTCTAAATTGGGATTTTCTCTGCTGGTATAGATAGCTTCTCCGGAATAAATTACTCCAAGGGCGGCTTCATCACCAATCATCTTATCACGAACCTGATCCACCACATAAGCTTGCACTAGAGGATATTGTTTTTGTAAAAGAGCCTTAGCTTCTTCTAATTCAGCCTCATTGGTGGAATTTAAATCATAACCAAGATATTTCAAAGCTATACCAAATGCATCTCTGACACTGTCCATCATAAGAATTTCTCCAGAATATTTTTCGTCAAAGATAATACCCCAGCTGTCTACAGGTTCATCTACCATAGTCTTGTTATATAAGATTCCAACAGTACCCCAGCAATAAGGGACGGAATATTTGTTACCTGGATCAAATTCCTCAGAATTTTCAAGATGTTTGGGATCTATATATTTTATATTTGGTATATTATCAAAGTTAAGCTCATATAAAAGGTCATTTTCAATCATCTTTTGTATCATATAATCTGAGGGGCATACCACGTCATAATTTATTGCTCCTGCTTGAATTTTAGGATACATTTCTTCATTTGTATCAAATTCATCCATAATTACTTTTATACCGGTTTCTTCTTCAAAAAGCTCTATTGTTTCGGGGTCAATATATTCACCCCAGTTGTATACATAAACTTTTTCACCATTATTGGAACTGCAGCCTGTAAGTAGGGCAATAGCTATAAGAATGGCTGATAAAGATAAGTATTTTTTCATACAAGGCCTCCTTTTATTTATATTTAGTAATATTATTATATCTTAACGATCTGCTTTTTCTCCGCATTTTTACGATTAACAATAATTAGCAGGATCAATAAGGTTATAAACATAAGAGTCGATAGGGCATAAATCTCCGGCTTAATACCTTTTCTTACTTCTGTATATATTTTGGTTGAAAGGGTGTGAATCTCCGGTCCCTTAGTAAAGTGTGTAATTACAAAATCATCTAAGGACATGGTAAATGCTAAAAAGAATCCAGTCAGTACACCGGGAAATATATCCGGCAGGATTACTTTAAAGAAAGCATATACCGGAGAAGCCCCAAGATCTAATGCTGCTTCAAAGGTATGGGGATTTAGTTGTTTTAATTTTGGCATAACGCTTAAGATGACATAGGGTATGTTAAATGTAATATGTGCTAATAATACGCTGGTAAATCCTAAGGTAAATCTAAGGGCAATAAATAATAGCATAAGTGAAATACCCGTAACAATATCAGCATTAAGCATAGGTATATTTGTTATGGCAACCATAATGGTTCTTGGTGTTTTTTTCATGCTGTTTATAGCTATAGCAGCGGCAGTACCTATTATGGTGGCAATAAGGGCTGATAAAAAAGCAATTATCAATGTGGTATAAAGTGCATTCATAATACTTTCGTTTTTAAAGAGTTCCTTATACCAGCGGAGGGTAAATCCGCCCCATTTTGCCCTGGATTTTGAGCTATTAAAGGATAATATAATTAAAATAATAATAGGTGCATATAAAAATAATAATATAAGCCCCACATAGAATTTTTCAAAAAATCTACCTAAAAAATTTTTTACCATAGGCCGCTTCCCTCCCTGTCTTTATCATATTTTGATATAATAGCCATACTGAATAATATAAATATCATCAGTACTAATGAAAGTCCTGAACCGGTATGCCAATTGCCGATTCGAAACTGCTGCTCAATAACGTTACCGATAAGGACAATTTTACTTCCCCCTAAAATGGTAGAAATAACAAAGGTTGTCAGGGATGGAACAAATACCATGGTTATACCGCTAATAACTCCCGGTAAGCTTAAAGGTAGTATAATTTTTAGGAAAGTTTGGATACCGTTTGCTCCTAGGTCTCTTGCAGCATTTATAATATCTTTATCAATTTTTATCAGAACATTATAAATAGGTAGGACCATAAAGGGTAGAAAATTATATACCATACCAAGTACTATGGCACTGGGGGTATTTATTATATTTAAGCTAGGCAGGTTAAAAAACTTAAGTACTGTATTGATAATACCTGTTCGTTCAAGGATATTTTGCCATGCAATTGTTCTAAGTAAAAAGTTCATCCACATAGGTAGAATAATTATCATAACTATAAAACTATTACTTTTCATCTTTGATTTATTTAATATCATAGCCAATGGATAGGCCAGTATCAGGCAGATAATTGTACTAATCAAAGATAACTCCAGGGCAAGACGCAGTGCCCTAAGATTAATAGGGTCAAGTACAAGGGCGATATTATCAAAAGTCAGACTTTTGTCTTGGTTTGTTAGTCCATAATATATAATTACAATAAGTGGTATTATAATAAAGCCGGCCATCCATAAAATATATGGAAATGACAGCCATTTAGTATGGCGATTTCCTATTACCGGTCTTACGCTTTTTTGTAATGGAATTTTTGGCGTCCTAGTATTTAGTATATTCCTTATTTTCATATAAGCCTCCTAAAGTTCTATTTCTACCGCTTCTTCATCCTCAGATTCAGGCTTATTCATTATCTGGATATCAAAAGGATCTACCCAGATACCGACTTCACTGCCAACGGGAGATAGGTCAGTGGAGTGTACCAGCCAGTCATGACCACAGGCATGAACCTCCATTTCATAATGGACACCTTTAAACAGTAGGGAGGTTACTACACCTTTAATGATTCCCTCTTCGGGTTTTACTAAATCTATATCTTCAGGACGGATTACTACGTCAACTGGTTTGTTTTTTCCAAAACCGGTATCAACACAGGGAAAATTGGTTCCAAAAATATTAACCAGTTTGTCATCAACCATAATAGCGGGAAGGATATTACTTTCTCCTATAAAGTCCGCGACAAATGCATTTTTAGGTTCGTTATAAATATCTTCCGGAGAACCAATCTGCTGAATATAGCCCTGGTTCATTACTACAATAGTATCTGACATGGTAAGGGCTTCTTCTTGGTCGTGGGTTACATATATAAAGGTAATTCCCAGTTCGTTTTTTAGTCTGATTAGTTCATATTGCATATCTTGGCGAAGTTTTAAGTCTAGGGCTCCTAAGGGTTCATCAAGGAGAAGAACCTTTGGTTCATTAACAATGGCTCTTGCTATGGCTATTCTTTGCTGCTGACCACCGCTTAAGGAATTAGGCATACGATTTTCAAAGCCATCTAGATTAACTAGTTTTAGAGCATATTTTATCTTATCATCAATATAAGCCTTACTTTTTTTCTTGATTTTAAGGCCAAAGGCTATATTTTCTGCTATGGTCATATGATTAAATAGGGCATATTTTTGGAATACTGTATTAAGCTGCCTTTCGTTGGGAGGTAAGTTGGTAATATCTTTACCTTCAAAAATTACCTGACCCTTGTCAGGGGTTTCAAAACCCCCAATGATTCTTAGGGTAGTGGTTTTTCCGCAGCCGGAGGGACCAAGCAAGGTCAAGAATTCATTTTCGCGGATATATAAGTTTAATTCATCCAGTACGACATTATCGCCGTAGGATTTTGTAATATTTACAAGATTTATTAATTTATTATCCGTCATTAGTGTTTTCTCCTTTATTATTCAATATATTAAAAACTGGGTGGTGTGGATACCCATAGTAGGGTAGCACCGTGCTTTTCTGAGGCAGTAATATAATGCTGTTTATTGGCAGTAAAATAAAAGGATTCACCTTTTTTTGCCTTATAAGATCTATTCCCGATATGTAGGGTGATGTTACCGCTTATGACATATCCAAATTCCTCACCTTCATGGGGATTATCCGGATAGGTAGAACCACCGGGATCTAAGGTAAGGAGTATGGGCTCCATAATATTTTTCTGTGCATTAGGAATAATCCATTTCACCAAGTTCTTAAGTTCAGCATCATATTTTTCAAAATAATCAGTTTTTTTAAAAACTACCTGTTCGGAAGTAGTTCCACTAAAGAATTCCTCCAGATTTGTCCCTAGGCATTGAAGAATGTCCACCAATGTTGCTATTGATGGAGAAGTTAAGTCCCGCTCCAGTTGGGATATAAAGCCTTTTGACAATTCTGCCCGATCAGCCAGTTCTTCTTGAGTAAGGCTTTTTTGAATACGCAGTTCTTTTATTTTTTGACCTATATTCATAAGAAGGCTTCCTCTCTGCAAATTTCTTATTAAAATTAAACTTAAAGTTTAGCATTCCTAAACAAAATTCAATTACCATTATACTTATAAAAAGGTGGATGTCAATACCTTTTTTCATTTAAATCGAATTCTGTAAATTGTATAAGAAAAATTAAATTTTATATCAAATTTCCTAAGATAATTGGAGGAATTACTTATTAAAATACTTAATATTAATAGAGTGTCTCAATGAAATGATAAATATCAATAAAAATTAGCAATTAACAAAAGATACTATTGTAAAATAAGTAAAGGATGCAAAAAACCGGTCACGGAATTTTATCCATGACCGGTTTTAAAATTTTAATTTTTATTATAAATTTTTTTAATATTATCCATTTTTGAGGTCATTCCTTGGAAGAGGTAATCCACTAGGGTGATTGCTACCATGGATTCTACTACAACCACAGCCCTTGGCACGATAATGGGATCGTGACGGCCTATAATCTGTACCTCTATATTTTCATTAAATTTATTTGCCGTAGTTTGGGGTCTTCCTATGGAAGCGGTGGGCTTTATGGCGGCTCTTAAGATGATTTCTGAACCGTCGCTGATTCCTCCCAAGATTCCTCCGGCATGATTAGTTAACTTAATTAGCTTTTTATTTTCGTCATAGGCAAAGGGATCATTATTTTCTGAACCGGTATGGGTGGCAGCTAAAAAACCATCTCCAATTTCAACACCCTTAACAGCCCCAATAGACATTACTGCCTTTGCAAGGGCGGCATCAAGCTTATCAAATACCGGCTCTCCTATGCCTGGAGGCATGCCTGTTACGATACATTCAATAACGCCCCCTACAGAATCGTTTTCTTCCTGTTTTTCCTGAATATATTCTTCTGCCTTTTTAGAGGCCTCAGGATCAGGCATAGATAGGGGATTAGTTAATGAGTATTCTTTTCGGCAATTTTTATAGTCAATGGTAATAGGGCCTATGGACTTGGTATAGGCATATACCGATATGCCAAGTTCTCTTAAGATAGCGGCAGCTATGGCTCCTGCGGCTACTCTACTGATGGTTTCTCTTCCGGAGGAGCGTCCGCCTCCCCGGTAATCCCTAAAACCATATTTCATGTCATAGGTATAATCGGCATGTCCGGGCCGGTAATATGAAGCAATCTCTGAATAATCAGATGAACGCTGATTTTCATTAAATACAATTAGAGATATGGGAGTTCCCGTAGTCTTTCCCTCAAATACCCCGGATAAAATCCGAACTTTATCATCTTCTTTTCTTGGAGTAGAAAATTTAGTCTGTCCCGGTTTTCTTCTTTTTAAATAGGCTTGGATTTGACTTTCGTCTATAGGTAAACCGGCAGGACAGCCGTCTACAACAACTCCATATCCTTCACCATGGGATTCACCCCAGGTGGATATAGTGAAATTTTTACCGTATATAGATCCTGACAATATCATCACTCCGTATCTTTAATTAGTTTACAGGGGGTTTACACAATTTGTAAGCGTCTTTGATGTATTCATAGTATATAGGAAAACTAATTCTGTTTCAATGGGGTAATGACATTTATTAAAAATAATCATATACTGAAATGACAATAATTATGTGAGGCTATAATGGATAATCATAATAATTATCAGAATAATTATTACGAATATAGATATGCAAAAGGACAAAAAGACTCTAAAGATATAAACTGGCCCAGTCAAAGTAAGACTTCAAATCAAAAAGGAGATGAAGATCTTATAATTGAAGAAAATACAATTTATGAAATAGACAGGGAATGTGTAGAACGGCTAAAAAGAAAGAAAAATGCTAATATAAGAAGAAAACTGCTATAGGGTGTTTTATAATAGGGCATAGCCCTTATATGGGCTATGCCTTTATTAAAGCACTATTTAGTTCTTTTTTCTTATTTTTTTTATATAGCTTGTATAGTAAAAAAAATTAGTATATAATTCAGATGTAAATATATAGTTAAAACTGTAGGAAAACTTGCATTAGTCCAAGATTAAATAAAGGGTTATTATTAAGAAAGGAAAGTAATATGAAGAATAAATTGTTTTTAGCAATGTCTTTATGTATTTGCATTGTTTCTAGTTATTTATATGTACATGCCCAAGAAGTATCAACAGAAGATATGTTAGATAGATGTATGAATATAGGCCAGGAGTTTTTGAATGACTATTATTATACTATTGAAATGAAGCAAGATTTGGATATGTCAAAATACTCAATTAAGGATGAAGTAGGACAATATATTAAATTAAAAAACAAGATAATGAAAGAAGTTAGTGAAAAAAAATATGGTGAGATTGCTTATACATTTACCACTGTCAGCTGTTATAATTACCGGTTTTTAGATGACGGAATTGAGATAATTTTTAATGTATCCGTAAGAAATAAATGTAGTGGGTCTGATGAGGTAAATGAATCATTACAACAGGTAAGGTTGGGATTTAATTATTATAAAGATTCTATTGTTATAAATGATTATTTTGAATATACTGATTTCGACAAGTATATCAATTATCTTCAAGCAAAAGAAGCTGATTCCGATAAAGAAAAATATAATAACAGACTTATATTTACAGATGAATTAATAGCAATAGTGGAAAAAGTGTATAATACAGTGTACAAAAAAGTAATTTTATAGCTAGGAAGTTTGCTTAGGAGATAATATGAAAAAGAAAAAGATAATAGTTCTTATAGCAATATTTTGCCTGTTTATACTGACAATTTTTCTCTTACTCAATAATAAAAATAAGAAAGTGTTAGTGATAAATGAGCTTAGTCTTGATAATATTAATAACCGGTATATTGGTTCTGAACCTCCACATATTATTTACGCAGATAGTGAAAATATAATTATTAACTGTGGCGGTGTATATGTTTACAATATGTCCAGCAAGTCATTAATTAAAACCCTTGATGTATTATCTTTTAAGGATGAAATGGATCCTGATACATTTTACGATTGCTTTGCCACTGAGGATGGTAAAAAGATTATATTTACTTTTACTAAGCTTAATCTTAAAGGGGCAAGTACATATTATTGTTATTCTTTTGATTCTGATAAACTTAGTAAAATCAATGAAGTTGATTATAAAAAATACCGTGAAAATGCTTTTGAAAATAGTAGAAATGATATAAATGATGATATTGATAATAATACTCGTACCGGTTTAACTTATATTTCAGATACTGAATATATATACCTTTTAACACCGGAGATGATAATTGGCAACATTGTAGCAGTTTATGTGAAAGACTCTGTTGAAACTTATTATCAGATTTTTAAATAAAAAAATAAAAACCACACTATGGTTTTAAACTGACCTCCAAATGTTAGAGTTAAAGATCTAATATTTAGGAGGTCAGTTTATTCTAGTGTGGTTTTTTAATGCTCTGCTTGAAGATAGTAGCTTCTAAAGGCAGCTAATATTTACGGAAATATGATGTGATTATTTAGTTTCGGTTTAGAAGAAGCCGAAATTATTTCCGCCACAGCAGCAGCAGAGGATGAGAAGAATTATGATGATAAATCCACATCCGTCATTACCGTCACAGTCCCTTCCTCCAAATACACCGCTATTGTTTCCATTGCAACATAATAAGATCAGGATAATAAGAATTATAAAACCACAATCCTGAAATCCACCGACACCACGGTCACAATGTGTTGCTGCTAAATCACTCATAGTAGATCCTCCTAATATTAATTACACTGTATCATATGATTGATAGCTTGACTGATTTCCTGTTTTTATAATAAATCATAGAAATTTTTGTAGACAAATTTAAATTTATAATCAATTTATAACTAAGGATAAGATAGAATATTGGGTAAGCTGTCGGAATAGGATAATAAAAAAACAGTAGGTGTTATTAATGGACAAAAAGAATAAAGTTCAAATTATAGTTCATTGTAAAGATTACGAAAACAGACGTTTAATCCTAGAGAATCTGGGTCATATAAAGTATAGACTGCCGATGATTAATGCCTATGTATTAGAAGTTGATAAACACAAATTGAATACTATAAAAGAATTAGAGGGACTTATTGATATTGAACTAGATGCTCATATTACCGCACAGATGAATAGGGTAAACGATATAATTGAGTGTAAATGGGCCCATGATAGGGGATATTATGGCCAGGGAGTGGGGGTTGCAATTGTAGATACCGGGATATGTCTTCATAAGGATTTTACAGAAGGGGGTAACAGGATTGTTGCCTTTAAGGATTTTGTCCATGGAAAGCTAGATCCATACGATGACAATGGTCATGGAAGTCACGTCTCTGGGATAATCGGGGGAAACGGATTTTCATCTAAAGGAAAATATATGGGAATTGCCCCTGCTTGTAATCTTATTGTTATTAAGGTTCTTGATCATAGGGGTGACGGTAATATTTCTGATGTACTGGCCGGACTTCAATGGATTTTGGATAATCGCAAAAAATATAATATCCGGGTTGTAAATATCAGTGTGGGAACTTCTGCCAAGGACAGCTTAGATGAAAATTCCCTGCTTGTGCAAGGGGTAAATGCAGTCTGGGACAGTGGGATAGTAGTGGTAGTGGCAGCAGGAAATAATGGCCCCGGGCCAATGACCATATCTACACCGGGTATTAGCAGAAAGGTTATTACTGTAGGTTCATCAGATGATAATGTATCCGTAGAGGTATTCGGGTCAAAAACTAAGGATTACTCCGGCAGGGGACCGACTCCATATTGTATAAAGAAGCCGGATATAGTAGCTCCCGGCTCAAATATCATATCCTGTAATACAGATCGATATACTCCCGTAGGGAGAATAAATTCAAAGAAATATAGAACCGCTGATTTTCCTATGATGTATACCATAAAAAGCGGTACATCTATGGCTACTCCGGTTGTATCAGGAGCAATTGCACTTTTGTTATCCGCCTATCCTAAGCTAAGTAATCGAGATGTAAAGCTTAGGCTTAGAAAAAGTGCTGTGGATTTAGGCCTAAAATGGGAGAAGCAAGGATGGGGACTTTTGAATGTGAAAAGGCTATTGGAATTATAGGAACTAAACAATCTAAATTATCATAGAATAGATACTAATGGAAAGAATAGTTGCATGTTAGGTGGATATGCTGATGAAAATAATGATTATTGCAGATAGCTGGCCATCATTAAACATAGAGTTAAGGGACTTAATATATAGGCTTAATAGGGACGGTAAAGAAGTAATATGTGTTTTGCCTTATAAAAAGTCACTAACCGCTGATCAAATAAAAGAGACAGGTCTTAATTTTTATTTTATTAATAATTCAAATAAAATAAAAAGCTACCTAAATTATATAATGGCATATAAAGTGATTAAGCCCGATAAAGTCATTCTTCTGCTTAATAAACATACCATAACAGCAGGAATAGCAGCTCTGATTTGTAGGGTAGAACATATGTCGGTTATTATAAGCAGCTTAAATCCACTTAAGCCCACTAAACATATAATTCAGAAAATCAGAAACTTATATTACAAATTCATATATAAAAAAATACTCTGCCAATCGGATATAATGTTTTTTATATATAAAGATGATTATAATCTACTAGCTAAATGGAAGGTGGCTTGTAAAAAGAGGGCAGTTGTACTTAGAAGCAGAGGGGTTGACATGAACTATATTAAGAAGTTACCCTATCCAAAAACTGATTTGGTGTTTATGTCCATGCCCCTTTTATGTAATTATGGTGTTAAATGCTATATTGAAGCAGCAAAGCTGGTTAGAAAAATACATCCCAAGGTTAAGTTTTTATTGGCAGGAAAGTTTGTAGAAAATAAAAAAATCCTTTCTGAACAGGAATTGGATGAGGCCTGTGAAAGTGGGATTATATATTATATTGAGGAAACTAATGATATAAGGCCCTATCTGGAAGTATGTAGCATTTTTGTCCAGCCAAATATAAACCAGAAAGAAGGTCATATTCTTGAAGCCCATGCAGCAGGAAGACCTATACTTGCCTCTAATCATCCGGTAAATCGAAGTATTATGATTGATGGATACAATGGATTTATATTACCGGTTAAGGAAGCAGAAAAGTGGGCAGCTAAAATTCTACTCCTATTAGATAAGCAAAAGTTAAAAACTAATATGGGCAATTATTCTTATGAACTATGCCGCAAGTGGCATGATAGAAATAATATAGTTAATATTATTTATGATAAGCTGACATAATATTATAATTTTTGATATTAAATAAGATTATTAGTTTATGGGAGTGGAAAAGTATATGAGAATAGAAAGCTTAGTCAGCGTAGTAGTAGCAGTATCTAAAAAAGATGACAATATATATGGCTGTGTGGAATGTATAATGGAACAGTCATATCAGAATTTGGAGATAATTCTAGTCTATGATGCCACATGTGAGCGGAGTAAAAGAATATGCAATAACCTTTCAATTATGGATATGCGTATTAAAATTATTGGCATTTTACAGGATAAAGAAAAGAGCTCTCATGAAGACTTTAGAACCTTAGCTTTTTATGAAGGACTTCTACAAGCAAAAGGAAGTTATATAACATTTGTAGATAATAGGGATAGAATAAGGAAAGATATGATTAGGTATTTGCTTAGAACCTGTACTAAATATCAATGCCAAATATCATCTTTAAGTAGAAAGTCTACTAACTTTGGAAAAGGAAAAATTAGAGTATATCGTAGAAATGCAGCTTTTCTAAGCAGAAAATTTACTTCTGAATTTAACGGCAAACTCTTTGATATAGACTTATTTGAGGATTTAAATTTATTAGAAAAAGAGGGTGGTTATGGGGATAATTTTATATTATACCGCCTATATTATAGAGCAAAAAAAGCTGCTATTATTGATAAACAGATGTATTATGAAGTTAAGGAGAAAAGGAATTTCTTTATAGATAAGCAAATTCAATTAAACAATGGTATACAGCTTTTTAAAGATAGAATAAATTTTTTTAAGGATAAGGAGAGGACACTGCTTTATTTGTCCCATGAATACTACTGTATGTTTCTTGCCGCTTATTATTTATACATAGCCAGAAATAAAAAAGAAAAAGATATGGAAAAGGTTTTAGCCTCCTTTAAGAAGGAGTATGATAGGGTAAGATCCAATATAATAACTCCAATAAATAGGAAGATATTTCTGTCTCTTTTATATTACTTACCTGGATTATGTGCTGGGATAGCAAGGATATTAGCTATCGATTATTCTTTGTTGAAAAAATGTGTTAGTCGAATATAAATTTTAATGATAATAGCTAATACTTAATATAAACCGGTTACCGTCAAGTATTTAAAATAATATTTGAGTAACCGGTTTTTCTTACGATTTTATGCAAAATTAGAATTAGTTTAATAAATTGACAAATAGTTGTTGTCAAATTTTTATTCAGGTATTATAATATAACTAGGTAATTCATTATCGTATTTGGTTGGATTTTATATTTAACTAAATAAGGAATAAAATACATATAATTTGAGAAGTATAATCTTAGTGATTTACCTAAATAAATTTGCAAATAATTAATTATAATAAAAGGAGGAACAATTAATGGCTTATTTTAAAGTAGGTAAGATTGAATATGAAGGCCCTAAAAGTAAAAATGCTCTTTCATTCAAGTACTACAATCCTGATGAAGTAATTATGGGTAAAACTATGAAGGAGCACTTAAGGTTTGCTATGTCCTACTGGCATACCTTTACCTATATGGGTGTAGATCCATTCGGCGGTACAACCATGAATCGTCATTGGGACAATACACAAGATGAAATGGAAAAGGCAAAGGAAAGAGTACATGCTGCATTTGAATTTATGGAGAAAATGCAGATTCCTTACTTCTGCTTCCATGATGCTGATATAGCTCCTAGGGTTCCTAATGATCTGGCTGAGACTAATAGAAGATTAGATGAAATCGTAGCTGTAATTAAAGAAGAAATGAAGCGTACCGGCATTAAGTGCCTCTGGGGTACAACCAATGCTTTCGGTGATGACAAATTCGTTCATGGTGCAGGCACATCCTGTAATGCAACTGTATTTGCATATGCTGCAGCTCAGATTAAAAAGGCTATGGATATTACTAAGGAATTAGGCGGAGAGAACTATGTATTCTGGGGCGGTCGTGAAGGATATGAGACACTTCTAAATACAGATACAGCTCTTGAGCTTGATAACTATGCAAGATTACTACAGATGGCAGTTGACTACGCTAAGGAAATCGGCTTTACCGGACAATTCTTAATTGAGCCTAAGCCGAAGGAGCCTACAAAGCATCAGTATGACTTTGATACTCAGACAGTTCTGTCCTTCTTAAGAAAATACAACTTACAAGACCACTTTAAGATGAACATAGAAGCAAACCATGCTACATTAGCTATGCATACATTCCAGCATGAGCTTAACATGAGCAGAATCAATGGTGTTCTTGGTAGTGTTGATGCCAATACCGGTGATCCTATGCTTGGATGGGATACAGACCAATTCCCTACCAATGTATATGATACAACTTTAGCTATGTATGAAATTCTTCTTAACGGCGGGCTTGGTAAGGGTGGCTTGAACTTTGACTCTAAGGTACGTCGTGCTTCCTTTGAAGATGAAGATTTATTCTATGCATATATTGCCGGTATGGACGCATTTGCTAAAGGATTAAGAGTAGCTGCTAAGCTTATTGAAGATAAGGTATTTGAGAACTTCAAGGCTGAGCGTTATGCAAGCTATACAGAAGGTATCGGTAAAGATATCGTTGAAGGTAAGGTTGGTTTAAAGGAATTAGAAGAGTATGCATTAAAGAACGGTATTACTCCTAATAAATCAGGCAGACAGGAAATGCTTGAAAGCATCTTGAACCAATATATCTTAGAAACAAATTAAGAATATACTTTAAATAAAGTATGAATAGAAAAAGATGTGCTGTATATTTTATGATATGCAGCACATCTTTTTAAGCTTAAGTTCTATGTATTTCTATTCTACTGTTATTACCCCTACAGGACAGTTGTCTGCCGCCATCTGGGCAGCTTCCGTCGCATCTTCTGGTATAGGATTAGTATATACTTCTGCTAGTCCCTCATCATCCATACGAAATACTTCAGGGCAGGTATCTGCACATAGTCCGCAACCAATGCATCCATCCCGATCAATTGTAGCATTCATAGTAATACCTCCATTAAAAATAATTAGTAGATTATTTACAAATCTTATCTGTTTACAGTGATATTATAGCATATAGTATATAATTTGTAACCTTTAATTGTGTTTAATTTTTTATAGAAAGACATGAAAATAATTTTTTTAAATAGAGGTTGAGATTTTGCCCATATTGTGGTATACATAGTTTGTAGCTTTAAATATCTACAAGATGGAGGTATATTATGAGAAAATTCGAATGTACTGCATGTGGTTATATTTATGATGAGGAATTAGGTGATCCGGATAACGGTGTAGCTCCTGGCACAAAGTGGGAAGATGTTCCGGAAGATTGGGTATGCCCTCTCTGTGGTGTGGGTAAGGAAGATTTTGAAGAAGTAAACTAATAACCGGGGTGCTGTCATAGGAGAAAATTCCTTTATATGGCAGCACCCTCTTAATTATAACAATAATATTTAATATAGGAGGACTTAAGTGCTGAACCAATTTTCAAGAACAGAGCTTTTGCTTGGAAAGGAAGCTTTAGAAAGGCTTGCTAAGGCTAGAGTAGCCGTATTTGGAATCGGAGGAGTGGGCAGTTTTACAGTAGAAGCCTTAGCCAGAAGCGGTATAGAAAATATTGATTTGATCGATGATGATAAGGTATGCTTAACAAATCTAAATAGGCAGCTTATTGCAACCAGAAAGACCATAGGAAAATATAAAGTAGAGATTGCCAAAGAAAGAATACTAGAGATTAATCCAAAGGCCAAGGTAAAAACTCATCAATGCTTCTTTACTAAAGAGACAGCAGATGAGTTTGATTTTTCCTTATATGATTATGTAGTTGATGCTATTGATACCGTATCCGGAAAGATAGAACTGGTTTTACGGTCACAGGAGAAAAATGTACCTATTATTAGCTGCATGGGAGCCGGAAATAAGTTGGATCCTACCCGTTTTGAGGTGGCGGATATTTTTGAAACTTCAGTGTGTCCCCTGGCTAAAGTTATGAGAAGAGAACTGGGGGCCAGAGGGGTCAAGAAGCTAAAAGTTGTATACTCAAAGGAGAAAGCTATAAAGCCATTGGAGGATTCTAGTGCCAGCTGTAGAGAAAACTGCATATGCCCTCCCGGAACAGACAGAAAATGTACCGCTAAGAGGCAAATACCGGGAAGTGTTTCTTTTGTTCCCTCAGTGGCCGGCTTAATAATAGCCGGTGAAGTAATTAAGGACCTTGCCGGTATAATTGATAAAAACTTGTAATTTTTTCATAATTGTTATATATTCATTACTGACAAATAAATATACAATATTAATTTGGAAGGATGATTTATAATGGGAAAGATACCCACCAGAGAAGAGGCTTGGGAGCTTTTATGTGAATTTAACAAGGATGAATTTCATTTAAAACATGCCAGAATTGTAGAAGGGGTTATGAAATATTTTGCCCGTAATTTAGGTCATGGTGAGGAAGAATTCTGGGGTATTGTGGGCCTGCTTCATGATCTTGACTTTGGAATGTATCCTGAATTACATTGCATAAAAACTCAAGAAATAATGAGGGAGAGGGGCTATGATGAAAGGCTTATTCACGGGGTGGCAAGCCATGGATATGGCATCTGTGTGGATATAAAGCCGGAACATGAAATGGAAAAGGTTTTATATGCAGTTGATGAGCTGACCGGACTGATAGGTGCTACGGCTATTATGCGTCCTTCAAAAAGCACCATGGACCTAGAGGTTAGCTCAGTTAAAAAGAAATTTAAGACCCCAAAATTTGCAGCCGGCTGCTCAAGGGATGTAATACGAAATGGTGCACATATGCTGGGATGGGAGCTGGATGATTTGTTTAGAAGAACAATTCTGGCTCTTCGTGAGGTGGAAGAGACAACAGGATTAGTTTAAGTTTTTAGAAATATTCATATGGAGGAAAGATCGGAATATCCGGTTTTATGTGATAGATATGATTGGTTTGGGAACCTTGGGAAATATTGCCCTTATTCTGATTGGCTCTACTATTGGACTGGTAATTAAGGGAGGACTAAAGAAGCGGTTTCAGGATACCATAATGAGCGCCCTGGGGCTTGCGGTAATCTTTATAGGAATTAGTGGGGCATTAGAGGGATTGCTGGTAATTGAGGATGGGAAGATTAGCAGTTCTAATATAATGCTTATGATTGTATCCCTGGCTATAGGGGGCTTTTTAGGTGAAGCCATTAATATTGAAGACAAGCTAGATCAGGTTGGTGAATGGTTAAAGGGCAAATTAAAAATAACAAAGGAAAAAGATAAGGGATTTGTTCAGGGCTTTGTCAACAGTTCCTTGTTATTTTGTGTAGGAGCCATGGCTATTATAGGATCTTTAAAAGACGGTCTTTTTGCAGATCCGACAATACTGCTGGCTAAAGGATTTATTGATGGTGTTGTTGCCATATTTTTTGCCTCTACTTTAGGAATAGGTGTGTTTTTTTCAGTAATTCCGGTGGGGATTTACCAAGGAATTATTACCTTGGCAGCAGGATATATTGAACCCTATTTAAGTGAAAGATTAATCACAAATCTTTCATTTGTAGGATCAATCCTAATATTTGCTATCGGTATAAACATGATTTTCGGTAAAAAAATCAAAAGCGGAAATTTGCTTCCTGCCGTACTAATACCCATAATTTATGAAATTATCTTAAATTTTTATAACCACAATTAAATATATTTCTCCATGACTTAATAAGGCTATATAAAACCTAAAAAAATGCCAATAATTAAAGGTTTTATATGGCCTTTTTTATTACAAAATATAAGATTGACATTAGCTGTATTATTGTATACAATTATACAAACTAAAAATGCATATAAAATTAAAGGGAATGGAGATAAGCTTATGGAACAAAGAAAAGTATTTATTAATCCTCAAAATAACCTTCTTCAATTGGAAGAGCCTATTTACAAATTGGTTGAAGTTGATCAACCCAATACATTTCGTAATTTATTCCCCTATGATGAAATTCCTAAAATTGCATTTAACGACAGAATTGTACCACATAATTTTCCTGATGAAATTTTTATTACAGATACCACATTTAGAGACGGGCAGCAGTCTAGGGCACCCTATACAACTGAGCAGATTGTAACAATATATGACTACCTCCATCGTTTAGGGGGACCTAAGGGTATTATCAGACAATGCGAATTTTTCTTATATAGCAAAAAAGATAGGGATGCAGTATATAAGTGTATGGAAAAGGGATATAAGTTTCCTGAGATTACATCCTGGATTCGTGCCAGTAAGAAAGACTTTGAGTTGGTTAAAGAAATAGGAATGAAGGAAACCGGAATTTTAGTAAGCTGTTCTGACTATCATATCTTCTATAAGATGAAGATGACCAGACGTAAGGCTATGGAACACTATTTAAATATAGTTAGGGAATGTCTTGATACCGGCATTGCAGCCCGCTGTCACTTAGAAGACATAACTAGGTCTGATATCCATGGATTTGTTATTCCACTTTGTTATGAACTGATGAAATTAAGTAAAGAATATAATCTGCCGGTTAAAATAAGAGCTTGCGATACCATGGGTTATGGTGTCAATTTCCCCGGTGCGGTTATTCCCCGGTCTGTACAGGGAATTATCTATGGACTTATAAGTCATGCAGGGGTTCCTTCAAAATGGCTGGAATGGCATGGACATAATGATTTTTATAAGGCAGTAGTCAATTCTACCACAGCCTGGCTATATGGAGCTGCTGCAGTTAACTGTTCCTTATTTGGTATAGGCGAGAGAACCGGTAATACACCTTTAGAAGCCATGGTATTTGAATACGCCCAGTTAAAAGGTTCATTGGATGGTATGGATACCACAGTTATTACTGAGCTGGCCCAGTATTATGAAAAAGAAATCGGTTATAAGCTGCCTTCAAGAACCCCCTTTGTAGGCCAGAATTTCAATGTTACCAGGGCAGGTATCCATGCCGATGGACTACTGAAGAATGAAGAGATTTATAATATCTTTGATACGGAAAAATTCTTAAATCGTCCTGTCAGGGTTGCAATATCTAATACCTCAGGTCTGGCAGGAATAGCCCATTGGATTAACAGCTATTTTAATCTTAAGGATAAGGCAGTGGATAAAAATGATCCCTTGGTAGTTAAGGTGAAAGAATGGGTTGACAAAGAATATGAAGAAGGCAGGGTTACGGTTATTACAGATGAGGAAATCTTAAGCCAGATAAGTAAGGTTAAGAAAGAACTGGGTATAGATACTTGGTAAGACAAAAAGCAGACGGGTTGACAAGCTAGGTTAGTTAACTTACAATAAAACCTGGGATAAATTGAAAACTATAAAAACATAAGATTTGGAGGATGATGATGTTAAGAACCGAGCAAATTGAAGCAGCAAAAGAGAAGTTTGGACAATTACTGGTTGAGCAGTTGCAAAGAGTAGAAGAAATGAAAAAGCAAGGAGATTTTATTGATTATAAATCCTTGGATCAGATTATTATCGGAGTATGCGGAGGAGACGGTATAGGTCCTGCTATAACAGCTCAGGCCCAGAGGGTCTTAGAATATTTATTAAAGGATGATGTAAAGGCCGGTAAAGTGGTTTTTCGTAATATAGAAGGCCTTACCATTGAAAGAAGAGCCGCTGAAAAAGCTGCAATTCCTCCTGCAGTATTAGAAGAAATCAAAAAGTGTCATGTTATTTTAAAGGGACCTACAACAACACCAAGAAAAGGTGATCCTTGGCCCAATGTAGAAAGTGCCAATGTGGCCATGAGAAAGGAATTAGATCTTTTTGCTAATGTAAGACCTGTAAGAATTCCGGAGCAGGGAATTGACTGGACCTTCTATCGTGAGAATACAGAAGGAGCCTATGCAGTAGGCAGTAAGGGTGTTAATGTAACTGAGGATCTTGGAGTTGACTTTACTGTAGTAACTACTCAAGGTACCGAAAGAATTATAAGGGCTGCCTTTGAATTTGCAAAAAACAACAATAAAACAAGGGTTACTGCTGTAACTAAAGCAAATATTATCAAGACTACAGACGGTAAATTTTTAGATATTTTCTATGAGATTGCCAAAGAATATCCAGGTATTACAGCAGATGACTGGTATATTGATATTATGACAGCTAAACTGGTAGACGAGAAGAGAAGAAAGGATTTCCAAGTGGTAGTTCTCCCTAATTTATACGGAGATATAATTACTGATGAGGCAGCAGAATTCCAGGGCGGTGTAGGAACTGCCGGCAGCGCCAATATCGGTAAAAGATATGCTATGTTTGAAGCTATACATGGTTCTGCTCCTAGGATGGTACAAGAAGGCAGGGATATCTATGCAGATCCTTGCAGTATGATTCGTGCAGGGGCTATGCTTCTTGCCCATATCGGATATAAAGAGGAAGCCGATAAGCTATATCGTGCACTGGATATCTGTACCGTAACAGAGAAAAAGCTGGTTATCACAGGAAGAAATACCGGTGCCACCGGTGAAGAATTTGCAAATTACATCATGGATACAATCGCTGGCCTATAGCTTGTCAGTATTTATTAGGCAGAATTGTTGATGGATAAATAAGGAGGATTTTCCTTGGAAGAAATTGATCTTCAAAAAGAGATAGCTGACCGATACTCCCTAAGGGGCAGGGTATATAATGCAATCAGGGACAAAATTCTATCGGGAGCCTATCAAGAAAATGAAGAACTAAAAGAAATGACTCTTGCAAAAGAGCTAGGAGTCAGCAGGACTCCGGTTAGGGAAGCCTTAAGGCAATTGGAGTTAGAAGGCCTAGTTTCCATAACTCCCAATAAAGGAGCCTCTGTAACAGGTATAACAAAAAAGGATATTCATGATATTTATATAATAAGGTCTTATCTTGAAGGGCTTTGTGCCAAATGGGCCTGTGAAAATATAAGCAATACACAGATAGAGGCTTTGGAGGAAATTCTATATTTATCAGATTTCCATGCCAGAAGAAGCCATTTTGATCAGTTAGTGGAACTGGATAATAAATTCCATGATTTAATATATAAGGCCTCAGGCAGTAAGATTCTAAACCATGTACTGTCAGATTTTCATCAGTATGTGGAAAGAGTTCGTAAAGTCACCTTATCTAGGCCTTATAGAGCGGAAAAATCCCGCAAAGAGCATGCTGCAATTGTAGAAGCCATTAAAAAAAGAGACCAAAATCTGGCTGAAGCCTTAGCCAATGAGCATATCATGAATACCATTCAAAATTTAACAGAAGAAGGACTAGAGTAATATTGCATTAAATTAAACCCACCTACTTAATAAGAATGTATTTCTCATTAGCTAGGTGGGCTTTATTTATTCTTCAGCAGCTAACTGCTCCCATAGTTCTAGTAATTCTTCCAGTCTGGCTTCAACTTGCTTCTTTCTGCTATGAAGTTCCATTAATTTTTCCGGGTTAGTATATATTTCTTCTTGAATTAATAATGCATCGATTTCATCATTTTCGATTTCCAGAGCATGTATTTCATCCTCCGTCTTTTTTAATTCATTTTTCCTTTTCCTGATCCTTGCCTGTTCTTCTTTTTGCTGTTGCCAGGAAAGTTTATTGTTGCTTACAGTTTCACTATCTTTAGCTGAATTTGTATTTGGAATAGCCCAAGGCTTTCCTTTACTGCCGCTTGTTGTATCTTCTTGGGGTTTATTTAGATAGGCAGCCTCCACTTCAGGTTTTTTCTCCAAGTAATAATCATAATCACCAATATAATTTAGCAAATGTCCTTCTGTAAGATCTAAAATTCTTGTTGCTGTTTTATTAATAAAGTAGCGGTCATGGGATACATAAAGTATGGTGCCACTATAGGAGTTTAGTACATTTTCTAATATTTCCTTAGAGCTAATATCCAGATGGTTAGTAGGTTCGTCTAGGATTAAGAAATTAGCTTCGGATAGCATTAGCTTAGCTAAGGATACTCTTCCCCTTTCACCGCCGCTTAAATCCTTAATTTTCTTAAATACATCATCCTCAGTAAATAAAAAAGCCGCAAGGATATTTCTTACTGTGGTATTAGAAAGATGAGGATAAGTATCCTGCAGTTCATCAAATAAGGTTTTCTCAGGATTAAGTACCTGCATCTCTTGGTCATAATAACCTATATGGACTTTGGTACCTAGATGGATATTGCCGGCATCGGGTTTTAGGGAACCGGTTAATATTTTTAGTATGGTGGTTTTTCCTGTTCCGTTATTACCTATTATAGCCACCTTTTCTCCCCGTTTGATTTCAAAATTAATATCAGAAAATAACTTTAAGCTGCCATAGGATTTGGCAAGGCCTTCTACAGTAAGTACGTCATTTCCGCTTAAAATCCTGGGCTCTAGGGAAAATTTCATTTGCTTATTTTCTGTGGGTTTTTCAATAAGTTCAATTTTATCCAGCATTTTTTCACGACTCATTGCCCGTCGGATTGATTTTTCCCGGTTAAATGAACGGAGTTTTGCAATTACTTCTTCTTGATGTTTTATTTCTTTTTGCTGGTTAATATATGCTTTTAATTGAGCACTTTTTAGCATATCTTTTTTCTTAATATAGTCGGTGTAGTTGCCGCTATAAATATGGGCCTTATGATGTTCCAGTTCAATAATTTTACTAACTACTTTATCTAAAAAATATCGGTCATGGGCTACAATTATTACCGCACCGTCATAATTAATTAAGAAGGTTTCAAGCCATGCTATTGATATAAGGTCTAAATGGTTAGTAGGCTCATCTAGAAGAAGAATGTCCGGCTTTGATAAAAGGAGCTTACCTAGGGCTATTCGGGTTTTTTGTCCACCGGATAGGGTATCGACTTTTTTATGGAAGTCCTCCTCGGCAAATCCGAGTCCTTTTAAAATGCCTGTAACCTCGCTTTCATAGGCATAGCCGTTCTGGATTTCAAATTCATGGGTAATTCTGGTATAAGTGTTTAACATTTGATCCAGTTCTTTGCCTTGTGCGTTTTTCATCAAAAGTTCCAATTGGCGAATCCTATTAGAAAGCTCGATTATTTCCTGTTTTACATTGTACATTTCCTCATATATGGTATGGTTTGATTTTAAATCCTGATGTTGAGACAAATAACCTATGGTACTTCCTTTAGAAAGGATTACCTCTCCCTCATCGGCCATAAGCTCACCAATAATAATTTTTAGAAGGGTGGATTTTCCTGCACCATTAATCCCTACAATGGCCGCTTTTTCCCTATCGTTAATATGAAAAGAAATCCCTTTAAGAATTTCATTTGTTCCAAAGGATTTACTTATATTATTACATGATAAAACCATGATAATTTACCTCTTTCCAATCGCTGTGTCATAAAGTATGACTTATATATTTTAACATAAGCAAACAATCAAGTAAAGATTGACGAAAATCAGAAAAATTACAAGAAAGCAATAGATTGACTTATTATTAACAATCCAATATAATTAATTCATATAATTTGCACTTGGAAGGGAGGAATTAAATGCATAAAAAGCAGATATCCAAAGCAGTTATAAATAGATTACCAAGGTATTATCGTTATCTTGGAGATTTACTGGAAAAGGATGTTGTACGGATTTCATCTAAAGAATTAAGTGAGAAAATGAAGGTAACAGCCTCTCAGATTAGACAAGATTTGAATAATTTTGGTGGCTTTGGTCAGCAGGGTTATGGTTATAATGTTGAATACCTCCATACGGAAATAGGTAAAATCCTAGGATTGGACAAGAAATACAATATAATAATAATAGGTGCCGGTAATTTGGGACAGGCCCTGGCTAATTATGTTGATTTTGAGAGAAGAGGCTTTTATGTAAAGGCTATTTTTGATATTAATCCAAGGTTGGTGGGATTGTCAATCCGTGGTATAGAGATAAAGAATATAGATGAGTTAAAAGAGTATATAACAATGAATCAGGTAGATATTGCCGCATTGACTGTGCCAAAAGCAAAGGCTCCACAGCTTGCTGCTGATCTTGCCAAATGGGGAATAAAGGGGATATGGAATTTTGCTCCCACAGATTTACATTTGGCTGAGGATATAATTGTTGAAAATGTACATTTGGCCGAAAGTCTTATGAAATTATCATATAAATTATCGGAAAAAAATAAAGCCAACGATAAATAAACATTGATTATTTGAAGCTATATGACTTTGTATAGGATTGGAATGCATATGAGAAAACGTGGTGATATTGATTTTAGCGCTATAGTAGCAAATAAGAAGTTTCCGATATTGACCCTAGATTCAAGATGGCATGAATTGTTCCCTGACGAAAAGAAAACCTTTGTTATTAAGGAAAAGGAGAAGCAACTTAATAATCTCTTAAAAAAACAGGGTAAACTGAATAATGATATTAAGGAGAGTAAAAAACTAAAAAAAGTATTTATTTCAGATATAATATCTAATATGGATACCCAGGATGAAAAAAAGAGTAAATTTTATGATAAGAGGTTAAAAAAGAACAGAGATTATATTAATGAGTTGAATAAGAAGATAGAAGAAGCTTCAGAAGAACTTGAAAATATTCCTGATAAAATTCAAAAAGCCAATGAGGAACTTTTGTTGGAAAGCATAAAATACTGCTATAAAAAATTTCATAACAATCAGAAGGAACTGGCTGAAATATCCCAATGGATATTAGATACAAGAGAAGAATTAAAGGAAAAAATTCTTAAAAAGCATGATATTGAGACAGCTAATAAAGCAATCTATAGTAATATGCATGATATTTTAGGACCGGAAATTATCGATATTTTTGACAGTATCCAAGATAGTAGTGTAGGGGAATGAGAAGCGTGATAACCGGAATTGGTGTAGATTTAATTGAAATTGAACGAGTGGCTTTAGCTTGTCAAAAGGAAGGCTTTCTTAACCGTTGCTTTACAGAGGATGAAATCAAGCTTATTGATAATAAATGGTCAAAAGCCGCCGGCAACTTTGCAGTTAAGGAAGCTGTAGCTAAGATGTTCGGTACAGGATTTAGGAAAATATCCTTAAAGGAGATAGAGGTACTACGAGATGAGCTTGGCAGGCCCTATGTGAATTTATATGGCAATGCTGCCAAATTAGCCCACGAACAGGAGATAACAACTATTCATGTATCTATTACAAATACAAAAGAATATGCCAATGCATTTGTTGTAGGAGAAAAACTTTGCTAAATACCATGATAAAAAAGTGGGGCTGTAAAATGAAGTATGTAGTAGATTCTAAAAAAATGAAAGAAATTGATAAGTATACCATTGATGTTATTAAAATACCTTCCTTGGTACTTATGGAGAGAGCGGCACTTAAGATAGTTGCCCAAGTTACGCAATATATAAAAAAGGAAGATCGTATACTGGTGGTATGCGGTCCCGGTAATAATGGTGCTGATGGAGTTGCAGCTGGGAGAATTCTGTTCTTACAGGGTTTTCAGGTTGCAATTCTTTTGCCATTTGAGAGAAATAATTGTAGCAAAGAAATGCAGCTGCAGCTTACAATAGCTGAAAATTTAGGCATAATAATTAATAACAGCTGTAGTTTAATTGAATATAATATAATAATTGACGCTATCTTTGGCATAGGATTATCTAAGCCCATAAGGGGAGAGCTGGCAGAACTAATTTCTGAAATTAACCGAGGAAATTATAAGGTGTTTTCTGCTGATATTCCCTCAGGGATATCCGCTGATACGGGAAAAGTGCTGGGTACTGCCATAAAAGCAGACTATACCATAACCTTTGGCTATATGAAACAGGGTTTATTGATGTATCCGGGAGCTGATTATGCAGGAGAAATAAGCTTAGCTGATATAGGTTTTCCCGGTAAAGCACCAACTTATGTAGGAGCTGATACTTTCTATTATACCAATGAGGATTTAAGCAAGCTTCCCATGAGAAAAAAAGACGGCCATAAGGGTACTTTTGGTAAGGTTTTAATAATTGCGGGCAATATCGGTATGGCAGGTGCGGCCTATCTGTCTGCTAAGGCTTGTTATAAAACCGGTGCCGGTATGGTTAAGGTACTGACTGCACATAAGAACAGGGATATTATACAGACATTACTTCCCGAGGCCTTATTTGCAGCATATGATTTAGATGAGGATTTACCCTCTATTATTGCCTGGGCCGATGTAATAGTTATTGGACCGGGACTGGGTATTTCAGAAAAAGCCGAAGAACTTTTGTCATTGGTGCTAAGTCAGAATAAGATACCGTTAATAATTGATGCAGATGCACTTAATATAATGGCAAAAAATCTGGATGGCAATTATATTTCTTGGAAGGAAAGGTTAAATAAGCTTAATGCCATGCTTCCAAAGCATACAATATTAACACCCCATCCTATGGAATTGTCTAGACTTTTAGGTATAGATTTGTCTGACATTTCCCATAACATATTTGACATTGCAAATCAATGTTCTTATAATAATGAAATAGTATATGTTTTAAAAGATGCTAGGACATTTGTTGCCTCTGCCGGCAAAAAATATATTAATATTTCCGGAAATAATGGAATGGCAACCGCAGGGAGCGGAGATGTGCTGACAGGTATTATTGCAGGCCTTATGGCTCAGAAAGTCTCCTTTTATGAAGCGGCTTGCTTAGGTGTTTATATTCATGGTCTGGCAGGAGATATGGCAGCAGAAAAAACCGGTTATTATTCATTAATGGCCGAAGATATAGTAGAAGCTATATGTGGAGTTCTTAGTAGATAAATTTTTTAATAAGAAACTAGGTGAAGATAATTGGAAAGATGTGATTATTATAGGGCACAGGCAAATATAAACTTAGAAGCAATACGATCTAATATAAATCAAGTAAAAAGCAAATTAAAAAAAGATACTAAGCTTATGGTGATTGTAAAGGCCGATGCATATGGGCACGGCGCAGTGGAAGTTTCAAAGGCTTTAGAAAATGATATGGCAGATGCTTACGGGGTTGCAATTATTGAAGAAGCTATGGAACTTAGAAAAGCCGGAATAACAAAACCAATATTAATACTGGGATATACTCCTAAGGAACAGTTTGATTATGTTGTAGCATATGATGTAATGCAGACTGTATTTAGTTATGATATGGCAGCAGATTTGGCAAAAGAAGCAAAGAAGCAGCAAAAAACAGCAAAAATTCATATAAAGATAGATACCGGTATGTCTAGGATTGGCTTTAAGGATACTATAGAAAGTCTTAATGAGATTAAGAAAATTGCAGCATTAGATGGCATTAGTATAGCGGGTATTTTCTCCCATTTTGCCAGAGCCGACGAAATAGATAAAAGTAGTGCAAAACAACAGATAAAAAGATTTGATGACTTTTGTAAGTTGGTAAATGAGGCAGGTATACATATTCCTATACGGCATATGGCTAACAGTGCAGGAATAATTGAGCTTCCTTGTGCGGAGTATGATATGGTCAGATGTGGAATTGCAACTTATGGAATTTATCCTTCAGAAGAAGTAGATCATAAATCTATTAGATTAACTCCGGCTATGGAACTAAAAAGTCATATAATATATATTAAGGAAGTTCAGGAAGGCTGTGGCATCAGTTATGGTTCTACTTTTGTTACCAAGAGACCCACTAAGGTTGCCACAATTCCTGTAGGATATGCAGACGGGTATTCTAGGAATTTGTCCAATATAGGTAAGGTTATAATACGTGGTCAGTATGCACCCATTATAGGAAGAGTCTGTATGGATTATTTTATGGTTGATGTAACCGATATTGAAGGGGTAATTTGTGGAGATGTTGTGACCTTACTTGGCAGAGATGGAGAAAGAAGTATTAGTGTTAAACAACTGGCTGAGTGGTCCCATTCATTTCCCTATGAATTGGTTTGTACTGTGGGAAGAAGAATACCAAGAATATATTTTTAATCTATAATATCTAGTGAATGATATCACTTTATAGAATACACACGAAGAATTTGGCAATAATAAGGTTAAAGCCTACAATTGGAGTGTGAGTAAAGTGGTAATTAGAAGAGGAGATATATTTTATGCTGATCTTAGGCCGGTAGTCGGATCAGAACAGGGTGGTGTCCGGCCTGTGCTGATTGTTCAAAATGATACAGGTAACAAACACAGTCCCACAGTAATTTGTGCGGCTATAACATCAAAGATGAATAAGGCCAAGCTTCCCACCCATGTGGAACTGTCTGCTAATAAGTATGGAATAGTTAAGGATTCTGTTATTTTACTTGAACAGGTAAGGACAATTGATAAATCAAGACTAAAGGAGAAAGTATGCCATTTAGATCGAGATGTATTAAAGAAAATTGATAAGGCCTTAATTATTAGTTTGTCTTTAGATACATATTTTAAGCACATACAATTTTAATAAGAGAAGGAAGGGATTATTTTTACAATGGATAGTGACAATCCTTTATGGGGGATAGCAATAATACTACTGCTTATCCTGGTAATGGCAATTATGTCTTGCATAAAAGCGGCGATGGAGTATGTCAACGAGAATACAATAAGAAAAAAAGCAGAAGAAGGTAATAAAAAAGCACTGGTTTTATTAGACTTAATCGGTACAGATACAAAATATCAAGGCAGCTTATCACTAATGATATGTGCAGTAGAGATTATTACAGGAGTTTTTTTTCTGACATACCTTTTACAAGGACTAGGATTACTAGTAAATTTTATTTCTTTAACTTTATTGATTTTTATAATGACATTATTTGGCTTGATATTACCTAAAAAACTGGCTTTAAAATACTCAGAGCAGATTTGCTTTGGCCTTTATGGTCTGATTCGTTTATTCTTTATGGTAACCGGTCCATTTACTTGGATAATAGACAAAATTATGACTTTTCTTCTTAGGATATTTGGAATCTCTGCTAAAGAGATCTTGGTAAATGAAATAGAAGAAGAAATCATATCTATGGTTAATGAAGGCCATGAACAGGGAGTAATTGATGCCGGTAAGGCTGAGATGATATCTAATATAATTGAGTTAGATGATAAAGCAGCCGAAGATATTATGACCCATAAAAAACGTATTGTAGCAGTGGACGGAGAAATGACCATAGAAGAGGCATTAAAGTTTATGCTATCAAAGAATTACTCCAGATATCCCTTATATGTAGACAATCTAGATAATATTGTAGGAATATTACACCTAAAAGATATAATATCTGCTTACATATCTAAGGATAGCAAAAATATAAGATTACAGGATATAGCCAGGGAACCCTTTTTTATACCAGATACCCAAAGTGTAAATCTTTTATTCCATGAAATGCAGGCTAAGAATATACATATGGCCATAGTAGTCGATGAATATGGACAGACTTCAGGACTGGTAGCAATGGAAGATATTCTGGAAGAGATTGTAGGAAATATTCAAGATGAATATGATAAGGAAGAGAAGATGATTCTTCGTATGGATAAGGATTCCTGTGTGGTTAAGGGCTCCATAAGTCTTGAAGATTTGGAAGATAAGCTTGATATAAGGATTGACCACGAAGATTTTGACACTTTAAACGGATTATTAATATCTATTCTCGATAGGATTCCCGCAGACGGTGAAAAGGCTACTTTGCAATATGCAGGCTATAAGTTTGATATTCTTGAGACAATGAATAAGATGATAGGACAAGTAAGAATATCAAAACTTCCTGATACCAATGCTGGAGCACCGGATAAGACAGTTTATGAGCAGTAATGATTAATAAGTAAATAGTAAAACGCCGGCCTTATGGCCGGCGTTTTGGTAAACAACAGGGGTGTTAGTTTACCATAGCGTATAATAGGGTGGGAGTAGAAAGTGTTTTATCACTGTCTATGGTCATAGTATACAAAGGAAATGTGTTTATTTTGTGAATGCTTTATAAAATAAATATAAAATCAAAATTTTTTACTTTGAAAATGAAAATAAAAGAGTGTCTGCCAGGTATTGTCGACAGACACCCTCTAATCTATATTAATATAAGTAGGGAGGAGGAGAGTGATAAATTTAAATTTAACACTTTCTGATTAGAGTATAAAATAAATTTGTGTTCAAAGTATGGATAGAATAAAGACATTTTGTAAACAAATTGTTTCATTTTTATGTCAAATACCCATTTCACCTAACCAATTTAAGGCTTCCTCCTCAGTTTTAAAATGTAATACTAGCATTTCTTTAACTTCTGATAAGTTCTGATGTTTTTGAGACTGAAGCTTCATAGCCGCAGTGTTTCCGTCTAGAAAAGCAACTGCTTTACATCCTGCTTTTCCAAGAACAGAATGTAATTTTGTAAATGCTGCTGAGGTTTCCTTGCTTAAAATAGGGCTCATTTTTGAAGGATCTGCAATATATGCAAAATCTTCACCTTGAAAGTTCTTAGCTAGTTCAAGAAGGTTCTTGATAAGATCTTCTACATATTCCGGCTTCCAAACCCCTACGCCGGCGGATTTTAGAATATTTCTTCCTTTAATAATTCCACAGTATCCTTCCGGTTTGTTAATAGTATGAATAAGTTCCATAATAAAACCCCCTTGTAAATTATTTATATTTAAATTTAATTATTAACTTTCTGTAATTGTGCTAATATTTCCCCTGATGCTTGGGTCATATCACTAATTTGATTGGCTATATCATTAACGCCTTCAGCTCCGTCACTGGAAGCTGCAACGATATGATCAAGGTTTGTTAGCAGCTCACTTATAGAGGTTAGCAATTCATCAGATGAGGTACTAAAATCCATAAATAAATTATTAATTTTTAAGGAATCTTCCTTATATTTATCTGCTACATTTTTCATAAAATTATAATCTGCATTGACATCTTCAGACACGAATCTTAGTAATTCGGAAGCATATATGGAAAGATTTTTTACTACTTCCTTCACTTTTTCGGTAATCTGATCTATCTGAGTAATGTTACTTTTGGATTGTTCTGATAGTTTACGTATTTCATCTGCAACTACAGCGAAACCTTTTCCATGTTCCCCTGCTCTGGCAGCTTCTATGGAAGCATTAAGTGCCAGTAATTTAGTCTGTGAAATAATGTCGTTAATTGATTTAGATAAAATAGAAATTTGATCAGCAATTTTAGATTCCTCAATTGCTTTTTCCAGATGTAATTTAGTATCAGAAAAAATTAGATTAGCATTTTCTTGGGCCTTAGATACATTTTCCATGGTTTCTTGTGCACTTACTTTAATATCTTCAGAAGTTTTATATCCGGTTTGTGCTTTTTCTGAGAATTCCTGTACAGTTTCAGCAATTTCTAAGGATGTGGCAGCAATATCGGTAGATATAGCTGAGGTTTCTTCCATGGTAGCTGATAATTCTTCAGAGGTAGCAGCAATACTATCGATATTATTATGTAGATCTTCCATATTAGCAGATACATTTTTAAGGTTAATAATAGGAGGTAAACTACCTATTTTCTTTTCTTCATTATTGTTGCTTAACCTATCATTTATAAGTCTTGCCAGATTGCCTATTATATTGTCTAGTTCCATAAGATCAGTAATTATTGTTTTAGAGCTAGAGTTATTATCAGTTGATGTTAAATAAAAAATAAGTGAACGAAGAGGAGCTATATAATCTATCATTAAAAATCTTACTAATAAATAGGCTAGGCCAATAATTAAAATAGATATAAATATAGTTAAAATTTTTGTTCCGCTCTGGACATATTTAAGCCCGATTAAGTTGTTAAGTATAAATAAAATAGCTATACATAGCAAAAAAAATACTAGTTTGGTTCTTGATTTTTTGAATAAGGACATGTGTTAAACCTCCTAACCGTATTGTAAAATATGTAGAAAAAGATAATTTAATGTAACGTTCTTATTAACATTATAGCAATATGTATGATATCTTGCAAATAGAAAAGTACGATTCTTAGTGAAATAACAAAACTTATCTTTAATTTAGTCTAATTTTAGTTTATTATTAATAATGTGGCATTGATTAAATAATATTTATTGTATAAAATAAAATATATGTTTTTTATTAATTTATATGGTTTGTAAAAAATATATAAGGGTGCGAGGATATAATGAAAAATAAGCATAAGAAGATAAATAAGTTTAGTCTTAATAACTATAGAATAAGGACAAAATTACTGTTGGTTTATTGCTTCTGTGTTTTGATTCCTATTATTTTTACGGATGCTATCATTATTTATACAGTTCAAAAAAATTATAGGGAAAATCATATAAGGGATCTTACATATTCTATGGAGCGAGTAAAAACCAACCTAGCAGACAAAGTAAACAATTGCATATTATTCACATACAATCTATATTCAAATGAAAAATTAAATGAGTTTTTGACTAAGGAATATAAAAATCATCTGGATTATTATGAACATTATATGACAATGCTAAAATATAATAGTTTAAATTTTAATTATAATTATGGCCGCATTTATAAGATTATAATTTACGCAGATAATGATACCTTGGTAAGCGGAGGGAGCATTGCTAAATTAGACTCAGCTAAGGACACTAATTGGTACAAGGCATTTTTGGAAAGCGGACAAGACATATTTATATATAGCTATTATGATAGTGCAAAAAAGTATATACCGGGTAGCGGAACCAGTAGGACTATAAGTATTATACGTAGATTAAACTATTTTGACAAACAGGATATGAGTAAGATTTTAAAGGTGGATTTAGATTATAGCTATATGCTTAAAGATGTCCTTAATGAGAAAATAGACGGAGAAATTTATGTTAAAAACAAGAAAAACATATTATTTTCTAACAAACCTAGTGCCAGCGGTGTAAGAGAATATGAACCGGCAAGTAGTATAAATTCAGATCAGGCCACTATGTCCATGACCTTTCAAACCGGTTTTGAAGAGTGGGAAATACTTATAGTGGCTAAAGAAACACCTTTTTGGTCCGTCATATCTAAGAATATATGGCTAATACCTATTGTCTTATTTAATTTTTTTATTCCTACTATATTGATTTTCTTGATAGGTAAATCTATAAGTGGACGATTAAAGTTGGTTTCTTCTTATATGGGTAAGGTGGAAAACGAACAATTTGAACTTATCAAAATCAAAGAAGGGGAAGATGAAATAGGTAAACTTATCACCCGTTATAATATGATGGTAACTAAGATTAAAGAACTTATTGAGGTGGTATTTAAAGGTCAGGCTGAAAAACAGGCCTTGGAGCTGGCAAAAAAGAATGCTGAATTAAAAGCCCTCCAAAGTCAAGTTAATCCTCATTTTCTATTTAATACTTTAGAATCTATCAGAATGAGAAGTTTAATTAAAAATGAGCTTGAGACAGCTGAAATTATAGGAGGACTGGCTGTTTTATTCCGTAAAACAATGACTTGGGGAGACGATTATATAACAGTAGAAGAAGAAATGGAATTTGTAGAGAAATATATGGATATACAAAATTATAGATTTGGGGATAAGATTAGGTATTATCATTACGTAATGGATGAATGTAAAAAATGCTTAGTCCCTAAATTATCCATAAGTACATTTATCGAAAATGCCTGTGTTCATGGTATTGAGACAAGGGATAAGGAAGGTGTGATATCTGTAACCGTTACTAAGAAGGAGGAGTATCTTTTAATTGAGATTTCTGATAACGGAAAAGGTATAGATGATAATAGACTAAATGAGTTAAAAAATATGATAGAGGGTGCTGACAGTAGTATGTTATATAACACAAAAAGCACAGGTATACTTAACGCTTATTTACGGTTAAAGATGTATAGTAATAGTGATATTCTTTTTGATATTGATAGCAAACCTGATAGTGGTACTGATATTTTGATTGGGCTGCCTTTTAACAAAAGGGATAAATAGGAGGAATATATAATGATAAAGGTTATGATCGTGGATGATGAACCATATATACGCCAGGGACTTAAGTTATTGATTAACTGGGAAAAGTATGGCTTTAATATATGTGCAGAAGCAGCTAATGGGCAGGAAGCTATTAAAATCATGGAAGAAACAGAAATAGACTTGGTTATAACTGATATAAAGATGCCGGGGATAGATGGATTGCAATTAATTGAGCAAACCAGAAAAAAGTTATCAAAAAAAGTTAGATTTATTATACTTAGTGGCTTTTATGAGTTTGAATACGCAAAAAAAGCTATAAAATATGATGTTGTAGATTATGTTTTAAAACCGGTTCAAAAAGAGGAGTTAATTAAAGCTCTAGATGAATATAAGGAATTTTATTATCATCAGATGGAGAATGAAAAGAAACAAGAAATATCCGACAAAATTATTTTTGACCGTCATTTATCAGGTCTAATATCAGGAGTAGTTGACAGTAATAGCATAGACTATATTAAGCAACATATAAGGGATATAGCAGATGTAAGGTATATAAGAATTGAATATGATAAGGCTTGCGAAGATTATAATCATTTATCCGATGAGGAAAAAGCCAAAGAACATGTAAACTTATATGAAGCTGTGAAAGCATACTTAGGTGATAATTGGTATCATGTTTATATGCCCAGTAAAGATAATAATGATTATTCTATTGGTTTTATATATGTAAAAAGTATGGCAGATAAGATGCAGCTAGAGGAGAAGGAATACATAGAAGAATTCTACATAGCATTAAGCGCTTCTTTATCTTATAAAATTAATTTTTATATAGGTAAAATGGTAAATAATATTAAATCAATAGACGAAAGTTATAAGACGGCGGATATGGTAAAATATTATTATTTATACTCTGAAGTTGCAGGGGTTGCTTATTATGATGAAATTAAAAATCAAATTAATACAGATAAGTATACTGTAGATAAGAATTTAATAGATGAACTAATTAAAGTTATTGAAAAAAATGATAGAGAACAGATTGAAGAAATAATTGAAGACTTGTATCAGAATTTTAAAGAAATGGTTGCTGAGCCAAAGATGATTAAATTAAGCATGGACTACCTTTTATTTAAGTTAATTAATTTGGCTAAGGAAATGTATTCTGATTTTAACCAAGACGAAATACATAAGATGTTAAAGCAGGAAAGATATGGACAAGTGTCAATTCCCGGAAGTATTAGGCAGTTTAAAAAATTTGCCTTGGAATTTTCTGACTATCTAAACACTTTAAGAAAATATGCTTTTAGTGGGGTTTTGTTTGATGTAGAAAGGGAAATTGTAGAAAATTATAAGGAAAACTTAAGCTTAAAATACTTAAGTGAGAAATATTATATCAATAGCGCATATCTAGGACAGATTTTTAAAAAGCAGTTCGGGATTTCTTTTAAGGATTATTTAAACAATTATAGAATTGACAGAGCATGCGAAATGCTCCTGCGTTCAGATTATAAAATTTATGAAATAGCAGAAGCTGTAGGTTTTAACAATACAGATTATTTCATTAGTAAATTTGTACAAATTAAGGGAACTACGCCACTTCAATACAGAAAGAAGTTTTTAAGCAAACCATAGAAAAACCACAAAAAATATATATAAAAGTAAGCAAAAATATAATTTTTTGTATTTATGCTATAGTTTATACATTGAAGTTATTGTGCAATAATGCTAATATTGACTTAACCGGACATGAGTTATTGTGCAGTATTAAGACTCATTTTCGGTAAATAAGTATAGGGAGGAAAGAACATGAAGAAATTCAAAACGTTCTTGGCTCTGATACTTGTAGTCACAGTGTTTGCTGCTCTTTTTGTAGGTTGCGGAAAGAAACAGCAGAAATCTACTGACAAGGGTAAAGTATCAGATGAAACAAATGATCAGAAAGACAATGGAAAAAAAGAAGAAAAAGTCTTTACGGCATTCCATGCTGTGCCCGGAACAGAAGTACCGGATGACAACCGTATGCTTAGAAAAATTGCAGAGAAGATTGGTGCTTGGGCTAAGGTTACTTGGTTAACCGGTCAAACTGCTGACGAAAGAATCGGTATTATGATTGCTGGAGGAGAATATCCTGATCTTATTACCGGTTCCACAGGTACACCCTCATTAATTGAGGCAAATGCATTAATCGCAATTGATGAATACTGGGATAATTATCCTAACATTAAAAACTACTTATCTGAAGCAGATTGGAATAAGGTAAGACATTCTGACGGACATATTTATCTTATTCCTCAGTTCGGTATTATAAAAGGAAAAGAAATGGCTACTGAACATTGGGATGAAGCATTCTGGATACAGAAAAAAGTTCTGATTTGGGCTAACTTCCCTCAAATTAAGACTATTGATCAGTACTTCGATTTGATTGAAGACTATATGAAGGAACATCCAACAACAGCAGATGGTCAAGAAACTGTTGGATTTACCATGAGTACAGAAGACTGGAGATATTTCGGTATTGAGAATCCTCCGTTATTCTTAACTGGTTATCCAAATGACGGTGCTTGTATCATAGATCCTGAAACAATCACTGCTATTGACTATAATACAATACCAGAAGCTTATCAGTATTATAAGAAGATGAATGAGGCCTATAATAGAAAACTTGTTCATCCTGAGACATATACTATGTCTTATGACCAATACATATCCTTATTATCCACAGGTAGAGTATTAGGTACTTTGGATCAGTTCTGGAACTTCAATACTGCTGTTGAGGCATTAGAAGCCCAGGGTAAATTTGAAGATACTTATGTTCCCCTACCTATAACTATTGACGGTGAGAGAGTAGACAGATGGCATAGCCCTGCAGCTCTTGACGTATCCAATGGTTTAAGTATTACAAAGAGTTGTAAAGATATTGAAGGTGCATTACAGTTTATAAATGACCTTCTTGATGATGAAATTGCCAAGATGATTTACTGGGGCGAAGAAGGCGTAGACTACATGGTTGATGAGAACGGTGTATTCTATAGAACAGAGGAACAAAGAAGTAATATCCGTAACACAGACTGGGTTACTCAGAATATGGTAAGTTCAGCATATGCATATTTCCCTCACTATGAAGGTTTATTCGATGATGGAATTAATGCTATCGATCCTAATCAGCAGCCTGGCGAATATTATGACAGCCTAGAGCCTGTTGAGAAAGAACTTCTTGACGGTTATGGATATAAGACATTCCTTGAATTCTTAAGTCCTAGCCTACCTAATGAGCCATGGTATCCGATGTGGTCCTATACTAATACTTGGACAACAGATACTGATTATGGTAAGGCCAGAGCTAAGATTACAGAACTTAAGCATGAATACTTACCTAGAGCTATGATGGCTTCTCCTGAGGAGTTTGAAGATATCTGGGAAGAGTACATGGAAGTTTACAGAACCGAAGTTGATATTGATGCTTATCTAGATGAACTAACAGCAGAAGCACGTAGAAGAGCAGAACTGGCTGAGTAAAGTAGAAACTAAGGTTACGTCTTAAAGTAAATCTTTGGTAAGATTACAGAAAATAGGGGTGTCAGATTATGGCATAGTGCCATATAAGGCACCCCATATTTAAAGCAGATAGACTTATGAACTTAGAGTGGAGGCACTACTATGAATAAACGAAAACCCTATTATATTATTATAGCTGCCTTATGCTTTGCAACTATAATAAGTTTTTTCCTCCCCTATCTACATCTTCCTAAGCAAAATGATGTAGAAGGTGACGGATATAAAATTGATACTGCTATGGCAGCACTTAATAGTAATATTATAAAAAAGGTGGCCAAGGAATCAGGCATTCCAAAGAATATTGTATATAATACAGCGAAAAATATAATTAACGGTAAGGATAGACAGACAATTGAAAGCAGATTAAAAGAGAATGAGTATTACATTATTGATATTCTGACAGAAAAGATGAATGAGAAGGTAGCCGAGTTAGATGAGTGGGGTAGTCTTGAGAAGAGAACATATTCTTATTTTGATATGATAGATTTATCAGCCTCCGTTATTAAATATCTTGAAAGAGATATTGTAAGTGCGTTTTTAGTGATTTTGACATTGATAATGACAGTGGTATTATCATATATATCAGGCTTTGTTATGTTATTTAGAAAGAAGCTTACGTCATATAAAGTGGTTAAGATATTATCGCTGATAAATATATTTATGTCTTTTGTAGGAATTTTGTCAATTAATGCAATTGGTATTGGGGCTTTGCAAGTTGATAAATTCTATAAAGAAAACTTTGGTATTGGGTTTTTAGTTATTGCTGCCATGAATTTCGTAATACTTTTAATTGCTGTAATAGGTAATTTACATGAAAGTTGGGCAGGAATAGTAACTTTCAAGATGATAATGAGACAAAAGCAGCTTATGCTGATGACATTACCCTTTATAGTATATGTAGTTGTATTCTATTTTGGGCCTTTAACCGGTTGGATAATGGCTTTTCAGAATCATAAACCGGCAGCCGGTGCTAATCAGATGTTTGTAGCATGGGATAAGTTTATTTACTTATTAACAGAAAAAGATTTCCTTTTAGCCTTTAGAAATACCCTGGCTATGAGTTTGATAAATCTGGTATTTAGTTTTATATTTGCTATAGGATTTGCACTATTACTAAACGAAGTAGTAAATGTGAAAGGCAAGAAGCTTGTTCAGACAGTTTCTTATCTTCCCCACTTCCTATCTTGGATTATAGTGGCAGCCATAGTAAAAAATGTATTGGCTGTAGATGGAGGAATTCTTAACGAATTGCTTGTTAATTGGGGATTTATAGATGCTCCTATAAACTTCTTCGCCGATGGTAAATATTTCTGGTGGATAGTTGGATTAGCTGTTGTATGGAAGGAAACAGGATGGAACAGTATTATATATCTGGCTTCCATAACATCAATTAATCCTGATCTATATGAGGCAGCCTCCATTGACGGCGCAGGTAGATTTAAAAAGATGATTCATATTACACTGCCGGGTATTAAAGCAACCATATTTGTATTGTTGATTATAAATCTTGGTATGGTTATGAATTCGGGATTTGAAGCACAGTTACAATTAAAAAATGACTTAATAAAGAATACGGCAGAGGTAATAGATACATATGTACTTAATAAGTCCTTCTTCCAAGGTGCAGATTTCTCGATTGGTACTGCAGCAGGTATATTTAAGAGTGTAATCAGTATCCTCCTGGTTTCTATAGCTAACAGAACGGCTAAGGCCTTTGACCAGGAAAGATTATATTAGGAGGAGGGATTAACTTGAGTAGAAAAAACAAAAATCATATAAAAAAGAGTCCTTTCGATATAGCATTTATTATTGTAAATACCATAGTACTAACGCTTTTTTGTGTAGTAACTTTGTATCCTATATTAAATACCTTAGCTATATCATTTAACGAAGCAGTAGATACTTTAACAGGTGGAATACGACTCTTACCTAGAAAATGGACTTTGCAGAATTATAAAACTGTGTTTAATATGAAAAGTTTGGTGAGGGGTGCTTATATATCAGTACTTAGAACAGTTATAGGAACCTTTTTGCAAACATTTGTAACTGCTATGCTTGCTTATATTCTTTCTAGAAAAGAGTTTTACTTTAATAAACAGGTATCCTTAATATATGTTCTTACCATGTATGTAAATGCCGGAATAATACCGACACTGTTATTATATCAAAAATTACATTTGACTAATAATTTCTGGGTGTATATAATTCCGGGTTTGGTATCTGCATTTAATATGATAGTTATACGAACATTTATGAATGGTCTGCCGGATAGCTTTGTAGAGTCAGCTCAAGTTGACGGTGCGGGGCATATAAGAATATTTTTAAGGATTATATTACCCCTTTGTAAACCGGTATTAGCTACAGTGGCATTATTTGTAGCAGTAGGTCAATGGAACTCATGGTTTGATGCTATGATATACAATGCACAAAGAGAGGATTTAACAACCTTACAGTATGAGCTGATGAAACTGTTGTCTGCAATAAATCAGCAATCCGGAGATCCTAATGCAATAAAACATGCTTCTAGCATGGTAACACCGGAATCAGTAAGGGCGGCTGCAACTATGGTTACCGCATTTCCCATAGTATGTCTCTATCCTTTCTTACAGAGATATTTTGTAACTGGACTGACTATCGGTGGAGTTAAAGAATAAAGAGGAACTTGTTTTAGTATATCTACATAAAGCCATTTCAAAAGATTATATATGTTTTTTGAAATGGCTTTTTCTTTTGCTTGAAATCTAGTAAGTTTGTTTGTAAAATGGTAACTAAGTTTATCATTATAAAATTTTTAATTAGGGGAAAAGTATGAGAATAGGATTATTAAGGCATTTCAAAGTCGATTGTCCTCATAAAAAGATGATGACCTCTCAGGAATTTCTTGAATGGTCAAGAAGATATGATATATCACAGGTGATTAAAACTAAGGTTGAAATGAATGGAGTAGAATGGGATGTCTGTTATGTAAGTGATATGCCAAGAGCAATTATAACTGCCAAAGAAGTATATAAGGGAAGTATAATAATAGACAAGCTTCTTAGAGAAGTAGACAATGCTCCTTTTATAAATACGAAAAGAATTAAGTTGCCATTTGCCTTATGGCATATATGTGGGAGGATTGCTTGGTATTTAAAATTAAAGAGCCAGCCTGAAAACAAAGAGGAAACCAGAAAAAGGATTCATGAGTTCCTAGATCGTATTGATTGGTCCAAGGAAAATATACTGATTGTATTTCATGGTTTTATGATTTATAATTTTCAAAAAGAGCTACGTAAGCTTGGCTTTAAAGGTGATAAGCTTAAGAAAGTAAAAAATGGCGTATTATACGAATATATAAAAGAAAATGAAAAGGAAGATATGGCAAGTGAAAGTCTCTCTGATTTGTGTGGGTAAGCTAAAAGAAAAATATCTAACCATGGCAGTAGATGAGTATAAAAAAAGACTTAGCAGATACTGTACCTTGGATATTATAGAGCTTCCCGATGAAAAAACTCCTGATAATGCAGGAAAAGCCTTGGAAGAAGCCATTAAAAAGAAAGAGGGCCAGAGGATATTAAGGGTACTAAAGGAGGATTCCTTTTGCATTGCCTTGGCTATTCAGGGTAATATGTTATCATCTGAGCAATTGGCATCTTATATGGAAAAACTATTTGTATCGGGAAAAAGCCATATAAGTTTTGTGATTGGGGGCTCCTTAGGTCTTTCAGAAGAAGTCCTAAAGCGGGCCCATTATCAACTTAGTTTTTCAAAAATGACCTTTCCACATCAATTGATGCGGCTTATTTTGTTGGAGCAAATTTATAGGTCTTATCGGATTATTAATAAGGAGCCATATCATAAGTAAGATTCTAATACTAATAACAAAATATAATAATGAAAAGCAGAAAGAAAGGGATAAGGATGGGCATAAATAAATTTATGTAACCTTATCCCTTTTTATATCTATAATTGATTAGTTTATTTACTATCATCATAAATTAAGTAGGTGAAAAACCAAAATACCTTAAAATACCAATATACATACCATAAGCAAATTGATATTGATTATCCCTTAGTTTCTGTGCATCTGAGGGATTGGTTAAATACCCTAATTCCACTAGAATAGAAGGCATTGTAGTACGTCTAAGCACATATAAGGTCTGATTAATTCTAATTCCGTTATTTCTGGTGCCAACGGTTTGTACAATTCCATCCATAACCTGTTGTGCCAGCCAGTTTGCCTGTGTACCATACTGATAAATATAAACTTCTGTACCGTTAATTGCCGGGTTTGGATTAGCATTACAATGGATACTTATAAAATAATTAGCAGGCCATTCATTGGCCATCCGAACTCGTTCGGCTAAGCTGCTTGCATTATTTGTACCCAGTACAGTAGTAGGAGTAGGTCTAGATAAACGGGCCTCGAATCTGCTGTCATTATTCAATAAATTGGCAAGAAACACCCCAACTTGATAAGTGATATCCTGCTCAAACAAGCCATGGCCTACGGCTCCGGCATTATGATAACCGGTAGGATTATGACCTTGGTCTATAAATATCTTAATAGCCATGAATTTTCTTTCCTTCCGAAATAATAAAGTTAATCATAATATCATATTCTTTTTTAAAAAAGTTGTTACTGGTACCGGATATCGTAAACAAACCACGAACGAATTATGAACAAAAATAAGCATTGTGTTCATAATTTGTTCACAGAATGTTTACGAGAACTGGTACCTTTGTTATGGAAATAAATGTAAAAACTGTAATAAGATTAATTGAACAAGTTTTTTTATTAATAACTTTCAAAAGGGAGGATTTTTTATGAGAAAAAAAGTGCTTGGTATTTTACTATGTGTGATGTTGGTTTCTTCTTTACTGGGGGCCTGTAAAAGTAAAGATACTGCTACCGATAGTAAAGGTAAAACAGTAGGAGTATGTATGCCCACTAAAGATTTGCAAAGGTGGAACCAAGACGGTGCCAATATGAAGAAAGAACTAGAGGCGGCAGGTTATAAGGTTGATTTACAGTATGCAAACAATGAAATTGCAACACAAGTTAATCAGATTGAGAATATGATTACCGGAGGTGTGGATATTTTGGTTATAGCCTCTATTGACGGTGCCTCCTTAGGAACTGTCCTTACAGATGCCAAGAAAAAAGGTATTCCTGTAATAGCATATGACCGGCTGATTATGGAAACCGATGCTGTGTCATACTATGCAACTTTTGATAACTATATGGTTGGTACTATACAAGGGGAGTATATAATAGAAGCCCTAGATCTTGAAAATCAGCAGGGTCCCTTTAATATTGAGCTTTTTACGGGATCCCCTGATGATAATAATGCCCGTTTCTTTTTTGCCGGAGCAATGGATGCCTTAAATCCTTATATTGAAAGCGGAAAACTAAATGTAGTATCAGGCCAGAAAGAATTTGAAGAGGTGGCTACTTTAAATTGGTCTACAGAAGCTGCCCAAAGTCGTATGGAAAATCTTATTACAGCTTATTATGCTGACGGTACCCCCTTAGATGCTGTTTTATCAAGCAATGACTCTTGTGCTATTGGTATAACAAATGCACTTGTAAATGCTGGTTTTTCAAAGGATAATTTCCCTATACTTACGGGCCAGGACTGTGATATCACAGCAATGAAAAATATTATAGCTGGGCTTCAATCAATGTCTATATTTAAAGATACCCGTAAACTGGCATCAAAGGTTGTTGAAATGATCGAAGCTATTGTAAGTGGGGATGAGGTTCCGGTAAATGATACAAAGACCTATGATAATGGAACCGGTATTATACCTACATATTTGTGTGAACCTGTATTTGCCGATATTAACAATTATAAAGAGTTATTGATTGATTCCGGTTATTATACAGATGATCAATTAAAGTAAATGTACTCATATTTTCTCGCAGAAAAGCTTAAGAGTTAAAATAGCTTATTAGTTAATTTAATATGCTTATGAAGGGGGTGTTAGTTTGGCTGATTTAATATTGGAAATGAAAAATATAACCAAGAGATTTTACGGCATAAAAGCATTGGATAATGTAAATCTTAGGGTGGAAGAAGGGGAAATCCATGCCTTGGTAGGAGAAAATGGAGCCGGTAAATCCACCTTAATGAATGTTCTAAGCGGCATCCATCCATATGGAAGTTATGAGGGACAGATATTCTTTATGGGTAAAGAATGCATGTTTAATAACATTAGGGACAGTGAAGATATGGGCATAGTTATTATTCATCAGGAGCTGGCCCTGGTACCTTTTATGACAATAGGAGAAAATATTTTCTTAGGAAATGAATGTGGCTCATTATTTAAAATAAATTGGGAAGAAACTTATTCGAGGGCGAAAAAATTACTGGAGATTGTAGGTCTGCAAGAAAGTCCAAGAACTCTTATTAAAGATATAAGTGTTGGTAAACAACAGTTGGTTGAAATTGCAAAAGCATTATCAAAGAATGTAAAACTTCTTATATTGGATGAACCAACAGCCTCTTTAAATGAAGCAGATTCAAGAAAACTTTTGGATTTACTTTTAGAATTTAAAAAGAAAGGTTTAACCTCAATTATAATTTCTCACAAACTAAATGAGATAGAGTATGTTGCCGATAAAATTACAATTATTAGGGACGGAGCCACCATAGAAACCCTAGATAAAAATAAAGATAAAATAAATGAAGACCGTATTATCAAATGTATGGTAGGAAGGGAGATATCAGATAGGTTCCCTAAAAGACAGGTAAATATATCAGAGGAAATAAGTTTGGAAGTAAGGAACTGGACCGTATTTCATCCTATTTATGAGGGCCGTAAGGTAGTGGATGATGTATCATTTTACATAAGAAAGGGAGAGGTTGTAGGCATTGCAGGCCTGATGGGAGCCGGCAGAACCGAACTGGCATTAAGTATATTTGGTAAAAGTTACGGAAGTAAAATAACCGGTAGCTTATTAATTAACGGTAAGAAGGTAAGGCTAAATAGCCCAAGGATGGCTATTGCCCATAAGCTTGCCTATATAACAGAGGATAGAAAAGGAGACGGCCTGATTTTATCAGCTCCAATCAGAGTCAACACAAGCTTAGGAAAAATGAAAAAAGTAAGCCGGCATAATATTATAGTTAATAATCTAGAGCGGAAGGCTGCCAATGATTATGTAGAGAAACTTAAGACCAAATGTAGCTCAATTGAGCAGGAGGTTGGTAGCCTAAGCGGGGGAAATCAACAAAAGGTTCTTGTGGGTAAATGGATGTTTACAGATCCGGATATTATGATACTTGATGAACCAACCCGGGGAATAGATGTGGGAGCTAAATATGAAATTTATTGTATAATTAACAGCTTGGTTGCAGAAGGAAAATCTATTCTTCTTATTTCATCAGAACTTCCTGAATTAATCGGTATCTGTGACAGGATCTATATTATGAATGAGGGAAAGATGGTAGGAGAAGTAGCAAAAGAAAAAGCAAGTCAGGAATATATTATGGGACAGATATTAAAATCTAGTAAAGGAGCGTAACTATGGATAAGGTAAAGAACATATTAAAGAAGAATACGATGCTTGCGGCGCTTATTATTGTAACTATTATCTTTGCCATAGGTACAAATGGGAAGCTACTGTATCCTAGAAATGTTGCCATATTAATAGGGCAAAACAGTTATGTGGTTATACTTGCTGTGGGTATGCTCTTATGTATACTTACAGGGGGAAATATTGACTTATCTATAGGATCAATTGTTGCACTTATAGGAGCTATAGGGGGAACTTTAATTGTAAACATGAAGCTAAACATATGGGTAGCGGTTATAATCTGTCTTTTAGTAGGAATTCTTATAGGTATATGGCAGGGATTTTGGATAGCATATATTCGAATACCTGCTTTTATCGTAACCTTGGCAGGAATGCTAATTTGGAGAGGATTAGCATTAATAGTCCTAGATGGTTTGACTATCAACCCGTTTCCCGATAATTATTTAAAGTTATTTAACAGTAATATACCAGATATTTTTGGAGGCAGAATTAATATAACATCTATATTAATCGGTTTTCTAATCTGTATCTTCTACATAGGTATGCAAATATTGGGAAGGATAAATACAATTAAAAAGGGCTACCAGCCTAAAAAACTTTCATCCATACTTATAAAAACCACGGTACTATGTTTTGTTATTATGCTTCTTGCATATACCTTGGCAAAGCATGAAGGTATACCTGTAATTCTACTTATTCTAACGGTGGTAATACTGATTTATTCATATTTTACAAGAAAAACCGTACCCGGCCGTTATATATATGCCATGGGTGGAAATGAAAAGGCAGCAAAGCTTTCGGGAATTAATACAAATCGGATTTTATTCTTTACTTATGTAAATATGGCCTTTCTAAGTGCTTTAGCTGCCTTGGTCTGTGTTGCCCGGTTTAATTCTGCCGCACCTACGGCAGGCCAGAACTACGAGATGGATGCCATAGGATCCTGTTTTATAGGGGGAGCTTCCGCATACGGTGGCATAGGCAAGGTTTCCGGAGTGGTTATAGGAGCAATATTTATGGGGGTCCTAAATAACGGTATGTCTATAATGGGTATAGATATGAATGTACAAAAGGTAGTAAAAGGATTAGTTCTTTTGGCAGCTGTAGCCTTTGATGTAATATCAAAATCAAGACATCTTGCATTCCATCAAAAAACCTGATAGAATTGTCTCAATTATCCGGTGACAGGTACTTTTAAAAGTACCTGTCACCGATCAAACAGGAGGGTAAAACATGAATGAAGAATTAAGTTATCTTGATGCTGATCTAAAGGGTTTATTTGTGGAAACAAAATATGATGATATGAAAAAATTGTTAGATGAAAGGTCCGATGAAGAGGTAAAAGAAATATACAATCATAATTGGGGTATAATAAAAAAATATTATGACAATGAGAATTTTGATTTACTGCAAAAACATATTAAATTTGTGGCATATTCATGTTTTGTAATAGAATATGCCCAGGGTCGGGGATTAATTGGTGAAGATGTATTTGGTATTATGATGGCTGTATTTAATGATATATATGAAATAAGAAATAAAGAGTAACAGTTGACAAAGTTCCCTTATAATTGTAAAATGTGCTACACATTCTTTTTTATAATAAACAAGGGATGAAGTAAGGATTGGGAGGTAGTAATGAAATTTGTAATCCCCGAGGGCTATAAGCCACAATTAAGTATTAAAGAAACAGAAATTGCTATTAAAGAAGTAAAGGATTTTTTTGAAAGAGAACTGGCAAAACAGTTAAATCTTATTAGGGTTTCGGCACCATTATTCGTAAAAGCTGAGTCTGGCTTAAATGATAATTTAAGTGGCGTTGAAAGACCGGTTGCTTTTGGAATTAAGGAGCAGAACGATCAAATGGTTGAAATTGTACACTCCCTGGCAAAATGGAAGAGACAAGCCCTAAAGCGTTATGGTTTTGAGCTAGGTGAAGGTTTATATACAGATATGTATGCCATTCGCAGAGATGAGGAGACCGATAATATACATTCGATTCTAGTGGATCAATGGGATTGGGAAAAGATCATTAATAAAAGTGATAGAAATGAAGAAACCTTAAAAGATATTGTAAGGCATGTATATAAGGCTCTTAAAAACACTGAAATATTTATTGCAAATAAATATGATTATGTAAAGGAAATTCTTCCTGATGATATATACTTTATTACATCACAGGAGCTTGAGGATCGCTATCCTAACCTTACTTCTAAGGAAAGGGAGTATGAAATATCAAAGGAAAAGAAAGCCGTATTTATTATGCAGATTGGCGGTGCTTTAGCTTCCGGTAAGCCCCATGATGGAAGAGCTCCTGACTATGATGATTGGAAATTAAACGGTGATATTATTGTATATTATCCCGTACTTGATATTGCCATGGAATTTTCTTCTATGGGTATCCGTGTAGATGAAGAAAGCCTTAAAGAACAGCTTACCATTAGCGGTTGCCTAGACAGAGCCCAGTTGCCATTCCAAAAGGCACTGCTAAATAAGGAACTTCCCTATACCGTAGGTGGAGGTATTGGTCAATCTAGAATATGTATGTTCTATCTGCGTAAAGCCCACATAGGAGAAGTTCAAGCCTCTGTGTGGCCTGAGGATGTTATGAATGAAGCAGAAAAAAGAGGAATTATCCTTTTATAGTATTTGGATAAAATCTATTATATAAAAATATGTATGTAATATAAGAAGATGCTGTAAAAAAAATTAATCTCCATAAATTAGATTTTTCAGTCTAGTTTATGGAGATTTTTTTATAAATTATTAAAATATATCATTAAAATGGTGCAGTATCAGGGTGGGATCCGATTGATCCCTTGGCTTCAAGAACTTTCATAGCCTCTATATCTTCATCGGATAACTGAAAATCAAAGATATCAGCATTTTCTATAATTCTCTCCCTTTTTGAAGCCTTTGGAAGAGGTATAAATCCATGCTGGATACTCCAGCGTAGCAATACCTGAGCCACTGATTTATTATATTTTTTAGCAGTTTCAACTAATACAGGGTGGCTAAAATCTCCTCGTATTAAGGGACTATAGGCCTCAACTATAATTCTATGATTCTTGCAATATTCCACAATATCCCTTTGGACAAATTGGGGATGTAGTTCCAGCTGATTAACCATAGGGGCCACGGTTGCAGTTTCTAGTAAGGCCTCCAAATGAGTTTCTAAAAAGTTACTAACCCCGATAGCTTTAATCTTGCCTGCCTTATAAAGTTCTTCAAATGCTTTCCAGGTACCTTCATTTGCTTCTTTCCACATATCCCTTATAGCCAGAGGTCTTGGCCAATGAATCAGATATAAATCCAAGTACTCAATATCCAAATTCTCCATTGTCATTTCAAATTCTTTCATGGTCTTTTCGTAACCGTGGCTATTATTACTTAATTTTGATGTTACAAATAACTCATTTCTTTTAAGACCGCAAGTACGGATAGCCTTACCGACAGATTTTTCATTACCATACATAAAAGCGGTATCAATATGTCGGTATCCGCAGTCAATGGCTGTCTTAATAATATCCACAGTGGTATCTGCTTCAGGGAGTTTCCATGTTCCGAAGCCTATGCAGGGGATTTTTCCTCCGTTGGATAAAACATAATAGTCATTGATGCTATTCATAGTAGTTCCTCCTTCCAAAAAGCATAATCTTTTGCTGCAGGCTTAAATTTCAACTTTTTCTTTAATCCATAGGGCTATGGAATCTTCTGTATTTCTTCCTATTATTCCATCTGCTTTAAGTTTCAATTCCTTTATTGCATTCTCCACAGCATAAAATTTATCGCAGGCCTTAAGTAAGGCTATATCATTTTGATTATCACCAAAACCTATAATATTCTCCACTGAAAGATAGCTGCGGAGAAATTGTACACCATGGTATTTTGAGGCTTTCCTAGAGAAAATCTCAAGATACCACATATCCTTTGCGTAATTATCCCTATAGAATACACTATTTATATTAGGAAAAGTCTGAATTATCCGGTATATAGGCTCTAACTTCTCTTTATAATCCATTAGAACAAAATATATAAGGGGTTCATCCATTAAGAGGGAAAATTTATTGACAGCTATAAAAGGTTTATTGTATCTTTTAACCCTCACTTCATAAAAATCTATAAGGGCCTTATTGCTTAAATCTTCATAGTAGGTGGAAAGCTCACCCTCTTTTATAGTATACATAAAACCTTTCAAACTATTTTCTTCAATTATAGATATCAGTAGACGGATATCTTCCTTATTAAAAGCTTCAATATTGATATATTCCTTCTTTATAGGGTCATAGATACATACACCGTTCATCAAAATTATTGGAAGGGTCAGTTTAAGGTCATTTATTATATACTTAACAGAGGCAATACTCCTTGCGGTGGCTATGGTAAATAGAATCCCCTTATCCATTAAACTGTTTAATATATTTATGGTTCTATGGGTAAGTTTAGCTTCGTTGTTAAGGAGAGTTCCGTCTAAATCAGAGACATAAAGGGTCTTAGACAGAAGCTTACTTTTCATTGGAACCTCCCAAATCATCCTTAAGAAGACCAAAGATATAATAATCTGTCATTACATTTAAAATAGCTCCGTTTCTTATATGGCCCTCCTGTCTAAAGCCTAGTTTTTCTGCAATTCTTGCAGAGGCGGGATTATTTGTAAAACACCGTATTTGCAGCCTCTCAAGTTTTAGAGTCTCAAAGGCAAAGTTAACAATTGCTTGTCCGGCTTCTGTAGCATAACCATGGCCCCAATAGTTCTTATTTAGCCGATATCCTATATCAGCCTGAAGGTCAAGCTGAAAATCATATAGAACAATTTCACCGATAACTTTACGGTTTTCTTTTAATTCCATAAGCCAGGTCAGTTCTCGGCCGGCTTTGTATTCCTTCATAGTTTCGTTATAATGAAAATCCAGCTTAAGTTGCTTTATAGGCCTTTTATCCGGATTTCTTTTTTCGTCATAAAGTCCCCAAAAACGGTATACACTGTAATCATTAATAAATTCTAAGCTATCCCTACCATCACTGTCACTTAAAGTAATTTGACGTAGAAGCAGGCGTTTGGTTTCTATAGAAGGCAGGGTTGGGAAGTATTTGGTAAAATCCAATCTTATTCTCCTTTCTCACATAGGATTTCCGGTCAATATAAGCTTATTATCCTACATAAGGAAAGAATTATCAATCTTATAGCACAGAAATATAGGAATAAATATTAATTATCATGTTAAATAACCCTATAATACAACTAAATACAACTTTCAACAAAAATTTTAACACCGATTAAAATTAATAAGATTCCCCCGCCTAATTTTGCCCTGATACCTAACAGGACACCGAACTTACGGCCGATGTAAACCCCAAATGCACAGCAAAGAAATGTAATAATTGCTATTATTATAGATGTGGTTGCAATATTGGCATTAATTGCTGCTAAGCTGACACCAACAGCTAATGCATCGATGCTGGTTGCAATACCTTGAAGGGTTAAATTCTTTGCGGAAAAAATATTCTTTGTACCACATACATTTTCAGTATCTCTATGCTCTTTTATAGCCTCAACTATCATATTAATACCAATTATACCAAGTAAAAATAGGGCCACATAGTGTTGATACCGGGTAATAACATCAGTAAAAGTATTACCTAATACGTAACCGATAACAGGCATAATTCCTTGGAAGCCTCCAAAGGTAAGGGCAGTGGTGTAAACATTTTTGGCAGTGATTTTTTTACTGCACATTCCGTTGGTAATTGATACAGCAAATGCATCCGTAGCTAAGCAAAAGCCAAGAAGTATCTGAGTTAATAAATCCATATAAATATCCTCACATATTCCGCATTTTTTTATGGTGGGAATATATATTAAGACTCACAATAAAACTCATGCATGGTTATTTAAGCCATACATGAGTCTCGTTCTTTAAGGCAAGCCAGATTTGCACGGTGTACAAATCAAGATGTTGACTTACACACATACCTAATATACAAGGTATGCAAACTACTCCCTCATAATATTATATTAAATAGAAGTTTAGCATATCTATAATTTAAATTCAAGGTTTTACTTTTTTACAATAAATTTAAATTTTTTCAAAATAGAGCAGTAAGATAAAGAATATAATTTTCTTTTAATGTAATTTGCTTGATAAGCAAACTTATATAATATAAAATATTTATTATAGGTTTTGATTATAAAAGGAGAGTAGAGATGAGAGATTATGTTATTGTAAGTGATGCAACATTAGACTTGCCATATTCTATAATTAAGGAATATGGGATTAAAGTAATTCCCATGGGAATTGTTATAGACGATGTTGCTTATAACTATCATCCTGATGAAATAGAATTAACTATTGATGATTTTTACAAAAGACTAAAAGAGGGAGCTAATAGCCATACAACTCAAATAACACCGATATTATTTATGGAATATTTTAAAAAGCTCTTAAATGAAGGGTTAGATATTATATATATAGGGTTTTCATCAGGATTAAGTGGTACATACAGTGCCGCAAAACTTATAGAAAAGGAACTTACTGAAGAATATCCAGAAAGTAAGATATATTGTATCGATTCAAAATGTGCCTCCATAGGAGAAGGTTTATTGGTATACCATGCGGCATTACAAAAGAAAAAGGGATTAACAATTGATGAGCTAAAGACCTGGGTCGAAGAAAACAAATATAATTCCAGGCATTGGTTTACCGTCAGTGATTTATTTTACTTAAAACGTGGAGGCAGAGTTACATCCTTTGAAGCAGTTGTAGGAACGGCTCTTCGTATCCGTCCGGTTTTAAGTACCGATGAGGATGGCAAACTGACAGTTGTTTCAAAAATCAGAGGTACAAAGGCTGAAATGGAATTTTTAATATCCAAAATGATGAAAGAGGGTATAGAACTTTCTGAGCAGACAATTATTATCGGACATGGAGACAATCTTAATCAAGCAAAAGAATTAGAAAGCCAAATAAGAAGCAAAAATATTGTTAAGGACGTTATAATATCTCAGATTGGTCCTATTATTGGTACCCATACGGGCCCGGGGATGCTGGCTCTAGTATATATGGGGAAGAAAGGTGATTTATAAAATAAAGTAATTTGTTATATAAATTTTATAATATATATTTTTATATTTTACTTTTAGGAGGAAAAGATGAGAATCGGAGGAGAAATTAAAAAAAATTATAAGAATCCTGAAGAATGGTTGGGGTTGGTAAAGGAACTAAAATATGGAGCGGTCCATGCACCTATAGGATATGATGCTTCATATGAAGAAAAGAAAGCATACTTAGATTGTGCCAAGGAAAATAATATAGTAATCGGTGAAGTAGGAGTATGGAGAAATCCCATATCCCCTAATGAGGCTGAGGCAAAAAAGAATTTGGAATACTGCAAAAAACAGCTGGCCCTGGCAGAGGAATTGGGGGCAAGGTGTTGTGTTAATATAACAGGTTCTAGGGGAGAAATCTGGGACGGCTTTTATAAGGAAAATTATGATGAAGATGTATATACCTTAATTGTGGATACCACCAGGGAGATTATTGACAGTGTAAATCCAAAACGTACCTTTTATACCCTTGAACCTATGCCTTGGATGATACCGGATTCTCCGGATGCATACCTTCAATTAATAAAAGATATTGACCGTAAGGCATTTGCTGTCCATCTGGATTTTACCAATATGATTAACTGTCCCATACGCTTTCTAAAAAGTGATGAATTTATTGAAGAATGTTTTACAAAATTGGGACCTTATACAAAGAGTATCCATGCTAAGGATGTTATAATGGAAAAAGCCTATCCCTGTGTAATTAAAGAAGTTATGCCGGGAAAGGGCATGCTTAACTATAATAAAATTGTACATTTAATTAACCGTCTAGGAGATGATATACCGGTATTTGTTGAGCATCTTAATACCCATGAGGAGTATTTGGAAGCTTCTACATACGTTAGAGATATTGCAGTAAGTGAAGGAATAACAGTTATACAGTAAAGTCATGGTGCCCTAACTAAAAGTAATAATTAAGTTGTATTAATACCTATAAATATAAATACCAATTATGGTTAATAGGAGGATAAGATGAAACTTAATTACAAAAGAACTTTTTTTGTGGGATTTGCATTTTTATCTATTTGTGCATTTTGGGAAGTTTATGAAGGAATTGTTCCTAAAATGTTGGAAGGTACATTTGGACTTGGTGAAACGAAAGTTGGGGCTATCATGGCAATAGACAACGTCCTGGCCTTGTTTTTACTGCCTATTGTGGGAGCTATATCAGATAAGGTTAATACCCGTATCGGTCGACGTATGCCTTTTATACTGGGAGGCACCCTTATGGCAGCTGCTTTTATTCTAATCTTACCCATAGCAGATTATCAGGGGAATTTTATTCTTTTTATGGTAGCTTTAGCAGTAGTATTACTGGCCATGGCCTCTTATAGGTCTCCAGCGGTTGCCTTAATGCCAGATGTTACCCCTAAGCCCCTTAGGAGCAAGGCAAATGCTATTATTAATCTGATGGGAACCTTAGGAGGAGTATATGCATTATTAATGACATTATTGCTATATAAAGATGACGGATCTGTTAACCTTCCTGTTTTTATCAGTGTAGTTGCTATAATGATTTTATCTTTAATATTCCTTATGGTAACAATTAATGAGAATAAGCTGAGTAAAATAGCCAAGGAAGAAGAAAAGGCCTTTTATTTGGAAAATGATATGCTAAAGGAAGGTCTTAAAGAAGAACAAGAATCTAAAGAAGATAGTCATTCTTTAGATTCTTCAGAAGAAAAAATGCCTGCAGATGTAAAAAGAAGCTTTGCTTTTATAATGGCCTCTATTTTCCTATGGTTTTTCGCTTATAATGCTATTAAAACAGCATTTTCAAGGTATGCTGATAGGGTATGGGGGTATTCCGGAGGAACCTATACCTTTCCCCTAATGGTTGCCATGGGAGCAGCCTTAGTAAGTTATTTTCCCATCGGTATTATTTCAAATAAAATAGGCAGAAAGAAAACAATTATAGCAGGTATATTGCTTATGACCTTCTCTTACTTGTGTGGCTTTTTAATTAACCAGGCAACACCCCTAATCAATGTGGTATTTGCTTGTACCGGCATCGGATGGGCTGCAATTAATGTTAATTCCTATCCTATGGTGGTTGAAATGTGTAAATGTGCTGATACCGGAAAATATACCGGATATTATTATACATTTTCCATGTCGGCCCAAATAATAACTCCCATTGTATCTGGATTTTTGATGGAGAAGATAGGAGTTTACACCCTTTTTCCTTATGCTTTGGTATTTTCTATAGCTTCTCTATGTACCATGATTTTTGTAAAACATGGGGATTCCATTATACAAGTTAAAAAGGAAGAAGAAGCATAAAAGAAGATAGTAAATATATATACAGATTATGGGATAAATAAGGAGTAGCTATATGTTATTGGAACTTGGTATATTTTTGACAGTCTTAATTATACTTTATCTCTTGGCCATAATGCCAAAATTAAAGGAAAATCCAAAAATCAAACCATTTTGCGGATTGTACTATGCCCATCGTGGTTTACATGATAATAAGTCAGAGGCTCCTGAAAATTCCCTGGCAGCATTTAAAAAGGCTGTGGATAATGGTTATGGAATTGAACTTGATGTCCAGATTACTAAGGATATGGTTCCGGTTGTTTTTCATGACAATGATTTAAAGCGGGCCTGTGGTGTGAACAAAAAGATTTCTGAAATAGAATATAAAGATTTAGCTAAGTATAGATTATTTAAATCTAAAGAAAAAATACCCACTTTGCGGGAAGCACTTAACTGTATTGATGGCAAGGTTCCCATTATAATTGAATTGAAAATACCTTGGAATCCTAATAATATATGTATGGCAGTTTCCAAAGAACTGAAAAATTATAAGGGACTCTTCTGTATAGAATCTTTTAATCCTTTTGGACTGGGATGGTATAAAAAGCATTTTCCGGATGTGGTAAGAGGGCAGTTATCCACAGATTTTGCCAAAGAAAAAATAGAAGGCAGCAGGATGCAGTATTTTATTTTAAAACATTTACTATTTAACTTTCATACAAAGCCTGATTTTATTGCCTATGATTATAAGTATAAGAAAGGTCTATCCTTTACTATATGTAGAAAATTATATAAAATAAAGACGGCAGCTTGGACCATACAATCTCAGAAGGATTTAGAGGATAATAAAGAGTATTTTGATATGATTATCTTTGATAGCTTTATACCAAAGAAATAAAGATAAGACTTAAGACCAAAGGTTAATTTAAGGTTAATTTTTGGTCTTAAATTTATTTTGGGGTATATTCTAAAAATACATGGGTATCATTCTGATATATAGATTGAATGGAGATATGATATAAGGATGTTTAAGATGATCTTACTTTGGCTGGGCACTTTTTTGTGGGGACTTTCCAATATGATACTTCGACCAAAAAGACTATCAAGTGGTATGGTATATAAAATGGCGGTAAGAGACGGAAAACTTAATGAGGAAAGGTATAAAAAAATTAAAAAGAAACAGTTTATGGTTCTTTCCGACTACGGTTATAAATTATCCTGTGAACTACTTATACCTGCTTATTGGAATAATAAAAATATCGCCATTCTATGCCATGGGTTTTCTCAGTGCAAATACAAGTCTTTAATATATGCAGAAATCTTTATAAAGATGGGATTTGCTGTTTTGATTTATGACCATAGGAATCATGGTTTAAGCGGAAAGGCATATACATCCATGGGGTATTACGAAAAATATGATTTAAAAAAACTGGTTGATTGGTGCCTAAAGGCCTATGGTTCTGATTGTAAGATTATTACCCATGGGGAATCCATGGGGGCTACTACAGTATTATTGCATTTGGGAATAGATGATAGAGTTATATGTACAATTGCAGATTGTGCATATTCTGATTTAAAAGAATTATTAATTCATCAATTAAAATCCTATTATCATCTGCCTAAACTATTGATACCTATAGAAAGTTTTATTACTTACCTAAGAGCCGGTTTTAGGTATGAAGATGTATCTTGTGAAAGCGTTATCAGGAAAGTAAAGACACCGGTATTATTTATTCATGGTAAGAAGGATAGTTATGTTCCTGCAATAATGTCTAAAAAGATGTATAAAAGTAAAGAAAGAAATAAGGCCTTATATTTAGTGGCCGGAGCCGGACATGGCAAATCATGTATAGTAAATCCAAAAGGTTATGAGGAAAAAGTAGAAAAGTTTGTAAAAAAATACATTGATCAAAACTATATTAGCGAAAAAGCAAGCTCCTTATGTATATAGTATTTTAAATTAAATTTGGTGTATCAACTATATAGTTGATACACCCTTATCTTTATGTATTATAAAATGTGAGCAAATGAAATTAATCTTCTTTCTTCTTGAGAAGAACTGCACCGGTACCAAATGCAGCTGCCCCTAGACCAAAGAATATAGCTGTTGAAACAACCCCTGTCTTAGGAGTGGAATCGCTAGCTGCAGCTTCCGAATCCCCACCAACTGTTAAAAGAACATTTCCGGCTTCATCTTTGAATTCCATTTTTGTAACCTGAAGTGGTCCTTCAGATTTATTCTGTAAGTTAACTACAGCTTCACACCAGCTGGTGCCGTCACCGTTCATTTCAAAATTATAAACTTTCTCACCGTCTACGCTTTCACCCTTTTGCATAACAGGAAGCCAACCGGCATCAGAGTTGTAGATAAACTCTAAATCGAAGGAAGCTTTTCCGGTAATGGTGATATCTACAGATCTTGTTGCATGTGCAATATCAGTATCTCCAAGTACGTTGCCGCCGCCGATAATTTTAACCCAAACATCATTGTCTGTTGCTACACCGGCTTCTTCGGGATAGTCATAAGGAAGTTGGTCAGTACTTGCAAGTGCAGTGCCTACAGTTAATGACAGGCAAATAATCGTAGCAAGAAATCCAGCCAAGATTTTGCTTCTTAATTTCATTATAACTCCTCCTTAATTTTATAAAAAATAATACATGTTAATTTTAACAAATCTACTATTTTTTGTATATTAACAATAAGGATAAGTTTGTTACTATTTTTTGTTAATACTGCACAATTTTTGCATTAAAATCCCTGTTTTAATGCACGAACCATCATAGACAATCCAAAAAGATTTATAAAACCTTCGGCATCTTTATGATTATATAGTTCTCCTGTAGTGAACGATGCAATACTTTCATCATATAAAGAATATAAAGATGTGGTTCCTTGCTTAATTATATTACCTTTATAAAGTAAAAGCTTAACTTCCCCTGTAACATATTCCTGGGTGGAATCAATAAATGCTTGGTAGGCTTTTCTTAAGGGAGCAAACCATTTTCCTTCATATACTAGGGAGGCAAAGCGGTTGGCAATTTCTTTTTTCGCAGATAGGGTATCTCTATCTAAAATCAGTTCCTCCAACTGAGTATGAGCTTCCATAAGTATTGTTCCCCCGGGAGTTTCGTATACTCCTCTGGATTTCATTCCAACAACACGGTTTTCAACTATATCTACAATGCCTATACCATGCTTTCCCCCAATAACATTAAGCTCTTTTATAATATCAGTAGGAGACATGGATTTACCGTTTAAGGCAGTAGGTATTCCCTTTTCGAAGCTAAGACTTATGGTCTCTCCGTTATCCGGTGCCTTCATAGGTGGTACACTAAGCACTAATAAATGATCATAATTAGGTGCTATTGCAGGATCTTCTAGTTCCAGTCCTTCATGACTGATATGCCATAGGTTACGATCTCTCGAATAGCTGTTATCTGCAGAGAAAGGTAGATTTATTCCATGTTTAGCACAGTATTCAATTTCTTCTTCCCTAGAAGATAAATCCCAGATTCTCCAAGGAGCAATTATTTTAAGATGGGGTGCTAAGGCTTTAATAGTAAGCTCAAAACGTAGCTGATCGTTACCTTTTCCTGTGGCCCCATGGCATATGGCAGTGGCCCCTTCCTTTTTTGCAATTTCGACCAGTTTTTTTGCAATAACAGGTCTAGCCATGGCAGTGCCTAGAAGATATTTGTTCTCATATACGGCACCGGCTTTTACACAGGGAAGGATATAGTCTTCTACAAACTCATCTACTACATCTTCAATATATAATTTTTCGGCTCCGGATAGTTTTGCCCTTTCTTCCAGTCCCTCAAGTTCGCTTTCTTGCCCCACATCAACACAAACACAAATTACTTCATAATCATAATTTTCCTTTAACCAAGGAATAATAGCTGTGGTATCTAGACCACCGGAATATGCAAGTATAACTTTTTCTTTCATAGTACTCTCCGTTCCTTTCATTTAAATAATTTTGACATAAGAGAAAATTCTTTTTGTAATATAAAATATATTCTTGTCCTATGTGATTAAATATACAATAATATTTATTAATATGCAATAGAAAAATAAAAAAAGATTATAAAAATACAATAGCAATATACTTTATAATTTTTCTGCTTTACATTTTATGTTATATTATTATAATGAAAAATGATTATTATAGTAACTAACTATAGCTAGCATATGTAACGAGAGGAGAAATTATGTTCAGAATTATACTTGCATCAGCATCCCCTAGAAGAAAAGAAATTTTGGAGCAGATGGGCATTGCTTATGAAGTTATGGCTGCCCAGGTTAAGGAAGAGGTAGAGGAGAAAGAGCCTGCAGCTATGGTAGAAGCTTTAGCTTCTCTCAAGGCTAAGAATGTGGCAGAAGGGATTAAAGATGGACAAGATAACTACATTATTATAGGTGCTGATACTATGGTTTTTCATAAGAATAATGCCCTAGGAAAACCTAAGGATAGGGAAGAAGCTATCAAGATGCTTCAATCTCTTTCTGATGATATTCATGAGGTGTATACAGGAGTCTGCATAATAATAAAACGTAATAATAAGGTTAAGGAATTTAATAAGGAGATAGTTTTTAGTGTAAATACACAGGTAGTAGTTGCTCCTTTAAGTATGGAAGAGATTATTGACTATGTAGACACAGGAGAAGCCTATGATAAAGCCGGTGCTTACGCTATACAGGGGGGATTTGGTATCTATATAAAAGAAATTCATGGGGATTATTATAATGTTGTCGGTTTTCCTATAGCAAAGATATATGAAAAACTGCTTGAGCTTGGAATAAATATAAAAAAATAAAATAGGTGTTGCATAATAATAAATCCTAGTGTATAATTATGAAAAACAATTCACTGTTGATTGAATAATTACATATTATTCATCAAGGATGGAGGAATATTATGAATATAATTACCGGAGGTGTTACATCACCTAAAGGATTTAAGGCAGCAGGAATTTATGCTGGAATAAAGAAAAAAAGAAAAGATATGGCTCTGGTTTATTCTACTGTTCCTGCTAAGGGAGCAGGAACTTTTACTACAAATATAGTTAAGGCAGCTCCTGTATTATGGGATATTAAGCTGACAAAGGAAAGTGAAAATATTCAAGCCCTTGTAATAAATAGTGGAGTTGCCAATGCATGTACCGGCAAAGAAGGGGAGAAAAATAATTTTCTTATGGCTAAGGCAGTGGCTGATGAATTACAGCTTCCTGTTGAAGCTGTATATACGGCATCCACAGGGGTAATCGGAAAACAGCTACCTATTGATATAATAAAAGAGGGTATCCCTAAGCTGGTTAAGGAATTAGAAGATACAAAAGAGGCCGCATCTATGGCGGCAGAGGCTATAATGACAACTGACACATATTCTAAAGAATATGCTGTTACTTTTAATTTAGGCCAAAAACAGGTAACCATAGGTGGAATGGCTAAAGGCTCCGGAATGATACACCCTAATATGGCCACATTGATTGGTGTAATTACAACAGATATAGCAATCAGTAAAGATTTGCTTCAAGAAGCATTGAAGGAAAATGTTAAGCATACCTTTAATATGATTTCTGTGGATCGGGACACCAGTACCAATGATACATTAATTGCCCTAGCCAATGGAATGGCAGGAAATAATACTATTACTGAAAAAAATGAAGATTATGATATATTCTGCAAAGCTCTAAATCTTGTTACAAGTAATTTGGCTAAAATGATAGCAGCTGACGGAGAAGGTGCCACAAAACTTTTAGAAGTTACGGTAAAGTCAGCTAAAACTTGGGAGGAAGCAGTTAATTTAAGCAAATCTATTATAACATCAAACCTGGTTAAAACAGCAATCTTTGGTAATGACGCTAATTGGGGAAGAATATTGTGTGCCATGGGCTATTGCGGAGTGGAATTTGACCCTAACAAGGTGGATATTTTCATAGAGAGCAATGGTGGTAGCCTAAAACTAGTTGAAGATGGAGTAGCAGCAGATTATTCTGAAGAAATGGCTTCAAATATACTATCATCCCAAGAAATAAGGGTAATTGCTGATATAAAACAAGGCTTGGCCCATGCGACTGCATGGGGTTGTGATTTATCCTATGATTATGTAAAAATTAATGCAGAATATCGCTCTTAGTAGATAGTAACTTAAATAATAATCTGAAAGGAATAAAGCATATGGAATACATGGATCAGATTCTACTAAAGGCTCAGACCTTAATTGAGGCCCTGCCATATATTCAAAAATTTAATAATAAAAAAGTTGTAGTAAAATATGGGGGCAGTGCCATGATAGATGAAAATCTCCAGTCAAATGTTATAAAAGATGTGGCGCTGCTTAAACTGGTGGGAATGAAGCCCATAATTGTTCATGGTGGAGGAAAAGAAATAACCTCTTGGTTAAAAAAGCTAGGCCATGAATCTAAATTTGTGGAGGGACTTCGGGTTACCGATGATATGACCATGGAGATTGCCGAAATGGTACTAGGAAAAGTTAATAAGAATCTAGTACAAATGGTTGAAAAACTGGGGGTTAAAGCAGTAGGAATCAGCGGTAAGGACGGAGCTACCCTTAAGGTTGAGAAAAAATTAGTAAATGGAAGGGATATAGGATTAGTAGGTAATATAAAGGAAGTTAATATAGATTTAATAAACACCTTAATTGATAATGATTTTGTTCCTATAATTTCCCCTATAGGATTGGATGATAATTTTGTCAGTTATAATATCAATGCCGATGATGCAGCCTGTGCTGTAGCTACAGCCATAGGAGCAGAGAAACTTGTATTTTTAACCGATATCGAAGGTGTATATGCAGATCCAAATGAGAAAAAAAGCCTTATCTCCGTCCTAACACTAGATAAAGCCGATGAACTTTTGGCCAGTGGATTTGTCGGTGGTGGAATGCTGCCTAAATTAAAAAATTGTGTAGATGCTGTTAGAAATGGAGTATCCCGGGTGCATATTCTAGACGGTAGGATGCCCCATTGTCTCTTGTTGGAGTTTTTTACAAACAAGGGAATAGGAACAGCAATTATACATCAGGAGAATCTTTTTGATAATGAAATAGGCACTTGTTAAGTAATTTAAGGTCTTGGCCATGTCCATATAGGAAGGGGAGATTAATACAATGGATTTAATTGAAAAATGTATTAATGAAGCGGAAAATGTGTTTATAGGTACCTACAATCGTTATCCTGTAGTACTTAATTATGGCAACGGTATGTATTTGTATGATGTTTATGGTAAACAATATCTTGATTTTACATCGGGAATAGGAGTATTTGCCCTAGGGTATGGAAACCGGGAGTATGTTTTGGCCCTAAAAAATCAGATAGACCTGCTACTTCATACATCCAATTACTTTTATAATATTCCTTCTATTGAAGGGGCAAAGAAACTCTCTAAAGCTTCCGGCATGGATAAGGTGTTTTTTACAAACAGTGGAACTGAAGCTGTGGAAGGGGCTATCAAGCTTGCCAGAAAATATCACTATAAAAAGACAGGTAAAACTGGTGGGGAGATAGTTGCCATGGATCATGCTTTTCATGGCAGAACTATGGGTGCTTTAAGCATTACGGGAACAAAAAAATACAGAGAGGCTTTTGAACCCCTAATTGGCGGGGTGAAATTTGCAGAGTTTAACAATTTGGATAGCGTAAAAGTTTCTATAAATGAAAACACATGCGCTGTCATAATGGAGCCGGTCCAGGGGGAAGGGGGTATCTACCCCGCAACGGAGGAATTCATTAAAGGAGTAAGAAAACTTTGCGATGACAAGGGTATATTGCTGATTTTTGATGAAATCCAATGTGGAATGGGTAGAACCGGCTCCATGTTTTCATATCAAGGCTACAAGGTAATGCCTGATATTATGACCAGCGCTAAAGCCTTAGGCTGCGGTGTACCGGTTGGAGCATTTGCGGCAACCAAGGAAGTGGCAGCAGCATTTGAGCCCGGTGATCACGGAACTACCTATGGGGGCAATCCCATGGTGACGGCAGCTGTAAGTAAGGTATTTGACTTATTTGAATACAAAAAAGTCACAGAACATGTTAATATCATGGGACAGTATCTTTATCAAAGACTTAGTGAATTAAAGGATAAACATGATATTATTAAAGAACATCGCGGGATTGGACTTATGCAAGGTTTGGAATTTGAGATTCCTGTTAAGGATATTATATCAGCTGCTTTGGATATGGGACTTATATTAATATCAGCAGGAACCAATGTAATACGTTTTCTGCCACCGCTTATATTGGACCATAAGCATGTGGATGAGATGATATCAATCTTAGAGCAATGTATTGACAAGTTGAACAAATAAAATAGCCGCCATAAAATATCAGTTTACTTATATGCAGATATTTTATGGCGGCTTTTTACTTAAGCAAAAATGGAATGTATTTGTATACTTATAATGAAAACTGGAAATGTTAAAGAAGGATAGTTATTATTAGGAAAGGTTTGATAAGTATGTGGGGTATTATAATTGCCATTGTTTCCGGTGCATTAATGAGTATACAGGGAGTATTTAATACCGGTGTGACAAAACAGACCGGTATTTGGGTTTGTGCAAGTTTTGTACAATTTAGTGCCCTAATAGTCTGTCTTGGGGCATGGTTTTTTACGGGACGTAGTAGCAGCTTTATGGATCTTCTTAAGATAGATAATAAGTATATGCTACTTGGGGGAGCTATAGGGGCATTTATTACCTATACGGTTATAAAAAGTGTGGAAGCCTTAGGCCCTGCCAGAGCAAATATGTTTATTATTACTTCTCAGCTGCTTATAGCATATATAATTGAGCTTTTTGGCATTTTTGGTTCGGAAAAGGTAGACTTTCAGTGGCGTAAGTTAATAGGAATTATAATTATAATTGGAGGAATTATTACTTTTAAATGGGAATAACGATAAAAAAAATTTCAATTAATTTGTTGAAATGCCTATTGTATTAACTTCGCAGTTTAGGTAAAATAAAGATAAGTCATCATAATAAAGTATAGAGGGTACTTTTTAGATCTTTTGATAAAGCCCTAAAACATAGGGGAATCAAAGGAAGATGATGATGAAAAATAAAGGTATAATTATTATAGTATCCTGTTTATATCTTCTTATAGCAGGAATGTGTTATAGTTGCTCATATAGAAAGGATCCCGGGCAGGAGATAATGCTTACATCTTCGGAAAGTAATCAAGATGATGAAAGTATAGATATGGAACCTGGTAGTGAGGACAAGCCATTAATGTATACAGATATACAGCAGGATTATGGGGATGACTCCTTAGACAAAGAGAGTATTGTTTATGCCCATATATGTGGTGCTGTAGTTAATCCCGGAGTATATGAGATAAAGGCAGAATCTAGGCTGGTAGATTTAATTGAACTGGCAGGAGGTTTAAGTGATAATGCTGCCGGTGATTATATAAATCAAGCAGTGATAGTTGAAGATGGCCAAAGAATCTATATTCCCACCAAGGAGGAACTAAAGCAGCTAAGTTTAACAGAGTATATAAATGGCGAAGAAAGCCCTAAGTCAGACAGTAAAAGCATCAATATTAAGGTTAATATTAATAGAGCAGATGAAACAGAACTGATGAGTTTGCCTGGTATCGGTCAGTCAAAAGCAAAAAGTATAGTAGAATATAGGAATAAATACGGCAGTTTTAAGCAAATATCTGATTTAATGATGGTACCGGGAATTAAGGAAGGCTTGTTTAGTAAGGTTAAAGATTTAATTACTGTTAAATAATCGGTAACATAAGAACAGAAATACATTCCGTTATTTGGAAAGTTTAAATTATAAAAAGAATGAGGTGTATCAATGGCAAAGAAAGTACTTGTAGTCGATGATGAAAAGTTAATAGTTAAAGGGATCCGTTTTAGTCTGGAACAAGACGGTATGGAAGTGGATTGCGCTTATGATGGTGAAGAAGCTCTCGAAGCTGCAAGAAAAACGGAATATGATGTAGTACTTCTAGATGTTATGCTTCCAAAGCTAACAGGATTTGAAGTATGTCAACAGATTCGGGAATTTTCCTCCATGCCTATTATTATGCTGACAGCTAAGGGTGATGATATGGACAAGATTCTTGGTCTAGAGTATGGGGCAGACGATTATATTACTAAGCCCTTTAACATCCTGGAAGTAAAAGCTAGAATTAAGGCTATTATGCGCCGCAGTGGAAAAAATACTGTTCCTACAAATGAGCCAAAGACAATCTCATTTAATGACATGAAAATTGACTGTGAAAATAGAAGAGTATATATATCCGATAGTGAAGTTAACTTAACAGTTAAGGAATTTGATTTGCTTGAATTAATGGTATTAAACCCTAACAAGGTATATAGCCGTGAAAACCTCCTAAATATTGTATGGGGATATGATTATCCCGGAGATGTAAGAACTGTGGATGTTCATATCAGAAGGCTTCGCGAAAAAATTGAAAGTAATCCAAGCGAACCAAAATATATACATACAAAATGGGGTGTAGGCTATTATTTCCAAAATCAAGAATAATCTAAAACTATTAAATAGCATGAGGATGCACATGCTGCTTGTTTTTATCATAGTAGGTGTGGTTCCCTTATATATTTTTTCATATACCCTATTAAATAACTATGAGGAAAAAGCATTAAGTAATAAATATAACCAAATGCAGAACCAGATTATCATGCTATCCAATCAGATGATTACCACAGGTTATCTGACACTGGCAGATGTACCGGAAATTGATAGTGAAGTTAAACGACTAGCTGAGTTTTTTCAAGGGAGAATTGTTATTGTTAATAATAATCTTAATATAGTTGAGGATACCTATGGCCTTTATGATAGCAATAAGTATTTAGTATCTAAAGAAGTAATACAGTGCTTTGAAGGAAACAGCAGCAGAGTTCATGATAAAGAAAATAATTATGTTGTATTAACATATCCCATCACCCATACGACCGAGGAAGAAAAGGTTATTGTGGGTGCTGTTGTTATGAATTCATCTACCAAAGACATACAAAGCATATTAAATGGTATGGAACAAAGGGCCATTATATTTACCTTAGCTTTAGCTATTTTTATTGTTATATTTGCCATATATTTTTCTATGCGTTTAACAAAGCCTTTGACCGATATTGTTAATTCAATTGATCATTTAACAGAGGGCTTTATGGAAGAGGGAGTATCAATTAAAGGGTATTATGAAATAGAAAGAATATCCGATTCATTTAACAAAATGATAAATCGGATGAATAAAATAGAAAGTAGTAGGCAGGAGTTTGTATCCAATGTATCCCATGAGTTAAAGACTCCTATTACTTCCATTAAGGTTCTGGCTGAATCTCTTCTTATGCAAGAAGATGCCCCTGTGGAACTTTACCGTGAGTTTTTAGTTGATATATCTGAGGAAATTGAGAGAGAAAATAAAATCATTAATGATTTGCTTTCCTTAGTAAAGCTTAATAAAACTTCCGGTGATTTAAATATTACCAGCGTAAATGTCAATGATCTTTTGGAGCAGATTTTAAAGCGGCTTGGTCCTATTGCAAAGAAGCAAAACATTGAAATAATATATGAAAGCTTTCGGCCGGTAATGGCAGATGTGGATGAAGTAAAGATTTCACTTGCCTTAACCAATCTTATTGAGAATGCTATTAAATACAATGTCCCTGATGGTTGGATAAGGGTATCACTGAATGCAGACCATAAGTATTTCTATGTTAAGGTTGCAGATTCCGGTATAGGTATACCTGAGGATGTACAGGATTTAATCTTTGAACGTTTTTATAGAGTAGATAAGGCCAGATCTAGAGAAACCGGTGGTACAGGATTAGGTCTTGCAATTACTAAGAGTGTAGTACAGATGCATAGGGGTGCTATAAAGATATATAGCCAAGAAGGGGAAGGGACAACCTTTAATGTAAGGATTCCTTTAAACTTTATATCCTAGATTTAAATAGGTAAAATATTATTATATAATTTAAACCTTTTATGAATTTATATGTATAAAGATTTTGTTTTTTAATATATTTTGCGGTAATTTATATAATTATTGCAAAGGAATGAGGTATTAATGAAAAGACTGTTAGTTTTTATCATACTTCCTACGATTTTGATTTTAACTTCTTGCAGTATTAATAAAGATAAATCAGATAAATCAAAAAATGAATATCAGATTTATTGCATAGACAGTAAGTCTTCTGGTATTGTAAGTGAAAGTTATATTCCTAAAGGAAGCAGCAGAAAAGAACTGGTGTCAGAAATTATGGAAGTACTGCAAAAGGAACCTAAAAATGTAACCTATAAAAGGGGCATTCCTGAAGGAGTATCAATTCTAGATTACAAAATTGATAATGATCAGTTAATTATCAATTTTGATTCAAAGTATGGTGAGTTAAAAGGAATACAAGAAATTTTATGTAGAGCCACAATTGTTAAGACTATGTGCCAGATTCCGGGTATAGATTTTGTCTTGTTTAACGTTAACGACCAGCCCCTTGTGGATTCCAATGGCATACAGATTGGCCTAATGACGGCAGAATTTTTTGTTGAAAATACAGGAGCTGAGACCAACTATAATGTAACCTTATATTTTGCCAATGAAGCAGGTAATTTATTAAAGAAGACCACCAGAAATATTTATTATACCGGTACATCTACTATTGAGGAACATGTAATTAACCAGATAATTAACGGACCTACGGAGATTGGCCTATATCCTACAGTTCCTGAAGGAACTACCCTTCTAAATGTTTCAACTAAGGAAAAAATCTGCTATGTAGATTTAAATGAAAAATTCCTAGAGAAGCTGCCGGGCATAACAGAAGAGGTTGCTATATATTCTATTGTAAATTCACTGGTTGAGCTTCCGGGTATAAATAGAGTGCAGTTTAGAATTAACGGTGAGATTGTGGAAACTTACCATAATTTACCCTTCGGAGTTTTGTTTGAAAGAAATCTAGCAATTAATGAAGACAATCAATAGGGGGGAGGTTTAATGAAGTGATTAAGAGACCTTTCCTTTGGGGGATTGGGGCTTTTGTTATGGGAATACTTTTAGCCTGGTATAAAATCCCCCTGATTTTTTTAGTTATACTGGCTTTTGTGGGCTGGTTACTTATATATCTTTTTATGTTTCCTCTTAATAAATTTATTAACCGTAAGGATATATTTTTGTGGAGTCTGCCTTTTCTTATCTTCCTTGGCTATTTTGCCATGGGTGAACAGATGAAGCCTCCTGATATGGATATGGCTTTTAGAGAAAAGGAGGCTTGTAGCCTTACAGGGGAAGTAAATATGATTGTAAAAAAGCCTTCCGGTAATGTATATTATTTAAAAGATAACAAAGTTACATTATTAGAGGGTAGCACATATCTTGTTGAAAATATTTTGGTATATGCTAAAGATTCTTGTGAATATCTAATCGGAAATCAAATTACTGTCTCAGGAACCATCTATAAATTCTCTAAAAACACCAATCCCGGTGGATTTAACGAAAATCTCTATTATAAAATTCAAAATATCGATTATAAAGTCTATGCAAAGGAAATTGACTTAGCAGATGATAATTATTCAAAATATCACTTTATTTTAAATAAAATTAAGAGGGAGCTTATAAATTCCTATGAAAAAATTCTCCCAGAGAAAGAAGCGGGAATCTTAATGGCCATGGTTCTGGGAGAAAAGTATTTGTTGGGGGACGAAATAAACAGCCTATATCAGGAAAATGGAATTTCCCATATCCTTGCTATTTCAGGACTTCATATATCTTTAGTTGGTGCAGCAGTCTACTTTTGTTTAAGAAAATTAAGATTGGGGCTTATAGTATCTACCCTTTTGTCTTTGATTTTTATCTATAGCTACGGAGTGCTTACTAATTTCAGTGTGTCCACCAACAGAGCTGTTGTAATGTATAGTGTAATGCTGATTGCAAAAATTATAGGAAAGACCTTTGATATGCTGTCGGCCCTATCTTTAAGTGCTTTTATAATACTTCTTCAAAATCCTATGGAGATTTTTAATGCCGGTTTTTTATTATCATTTGCTGCTGTTTTTGGAATTGCATTACTTGTACCTTGTTTTAATATTCTCTTTAAGAATAAAAAAATTCTGCTTCAAAGTCTTTATACAAGTGTCTGTGTTCAAATATTCACTCTTCCGGCAATTCTTTATTTCTTCTTTCAAATCTCAATTTATAGTGTCATTATTAATCTTATAATCTTACCCTTAACATCCTTGCTGCTTTTAACAGCTATAGTAGCAGGTGTCTTTGGCTTCTTGTTTTATCCTATTGCTATGTTTGTGGCAGGAGGAGCTAAGTATATACTAAGCTTCTATGAGTTTGTTTGCACAATTGGAAGCAAGATGCCGGCTAATCTATTAACTGTCGGAAGGCCGGATATAATTCGGATAGTGCTTTATTACTTACTTATTCTTATCTTTATCTATGGAGTTAATAGGTATAAAAAAAGGAGCTTCCTATTAATTCTTTTATTTGCAGTTGGGATTTTGATATTTCCAAAGCAAGGGGAGGGCTTAACTGTTACCATGCTAGATGTGGGACAGGGAGAAGCCATATATATGGAGACAGGGGAAGGCTTGAATTTCCTTATTGATGGGGGCAGTATTGATGTAAATGGGGTGGGCATATATCGTATAAGGCCATTTTTATTATCAAGGGGAATTAATCATATAGATTATGCCATAGTTACCCATGGAGATACGGATCATACTAGCGGCCTTATGGAACTAATGGAAGATGGGAAGATAAAAATAGTAAATCTAATTTTACCTAAGATAGATAGTAGTAATAATAGATGGGATAGGGAAGATATAACTATAAATGATCAGGATGAGTTTAAGGATTTAAAGGAACTGGCTGCTAAATGTAAGGTTAATCTTATGTATATTAAGGCAGGGGATTATATTAGGGAAGGTAAGCTGGATATAACATGTCTACATCCTCTAGAAGGTTATATGTACTCTTCTAGAAATGCTTATTCTACTGTTCTTAGTGTGAAATACGGAGATTTTGATATGCTTCTTACGGGGGATTTGGAAGCAGAGGGGGAGAGAAATATTACAAAAATGCCCTTATCCCAATATGATGTACTTAAGGTAGCACATCATGGATCAAAAAACTCCACTAGTCAGGAATTTCTTAAAATTATTAAACCTAGGTTGTCGCTAATTTCCTGTGGTAAAGATAACCGTTACGGTCACCCTCATGAGGAGCTTCTGGAAAGATTAGATGATATAGGAAGTGAGCTTGTAATAACCTATGAAAGTGGGGCTATTACCATAAAGACAGATGGAAGAAGGGTGTTTATGAAGGGATATATGGATTAGTATATGAGAAAAATATGACTGAAATATCAAAATAATGAAAAAGATTGAAATATGACAATGGAAATGATAAAGTATGGATGTTTAATACTATATAAGGGAATTTGTGTCGATATAGATTAATAACTAAGAAAGTAAATTCTACTGCTATCTTAATGTGCATGTATAGGAAGAAAGAAAAATATCGAAATGCATACTGTACGGTTGCTTTATACTGTATGGTGTGCATTTTTTGTTCTAGGGGTGTTCTCACTCTATTGCTGTAGAAAGGTAACACATTTAACTATTTATAATTAATTCTGACAAAAAGACCAATTTCTTAAGATAATTTACTTGTAATGATATTGTTAATAATGTATAATAATGAAAAATAATGGAAAATGTAAATAACAGGAAAAAGGTGATGTTATGGACAAGCTAGATAAATATGAGTTTTCTACATATAGTGGTGGTGAATATATATATTTTCCTGATTCTAATATAGTTTTAGGAAAAAAGTGGATAGAGGAAGATGAAAAAAGATATAAAGATATAATTAATTTAAGTGGTTTTCAGAAAGAAGAAGATTATAATACAAAATTTAATTATAGCGGAGAAGATATTAAGATAAATTTATTTAAAGCTGGTTTTGTACAATTGGCAATTGAGGTCACTAGTCAATGTAATTTTCGTTGTAAATATTGTGTGTTCTCAGGTCGTTATTCAGGTCAACGGATACATAAAACTGATAATATGAGTTTAGAGACAGCAAAGAAAAGCATAGACCTATATTTAAGATATATAGAAGAAGCCAAAGATTATAATCCTAATCGAAGACCTGTTATATCCTTTTACGGAGGAGAGCCATTACTTAATTTTGATTTAATTAAACAATGTGTAGAATATGCAAAAAGTCTATATGATGAGCAAATTTATTTTTCTGTAACAACAAATGGATCCTTACTAACAGATGATATTATAGACTTTTTGGTAATAGAGAAATTTAGTACTATTGTTAGTTTAGATGGATATAAAGAGAACCATGATAGAAATAGAGTTAATGCATCCGGCCATGGGACTTTTGATTTTGTAATGAAAAATATAAAAAAACTATACGAAAAGCAAAAAACACCGGTATTTCTTAGTACAGTATTTGATTACAAAACAGATTTTCAAAAGATGGAGGAATTTTTTCGTGAAAATCCTCAAGTAGTTGAATTAACAATCAATGGAGTAAATTCCTTTGGTACAGATTATTTTAATCAGTTTACAAAAGAGGATTATATTTCTTTTAATAAAAGTTTAGAAGAATTAAAGGAAAGTTTTATTGTCGATGTTCAAGAGGGTAAAAATCATAACCTAAATTCATTTATGCATAGGGTTTTAGGTGATATTTGTACATCTATATTCATGAAACAAGTAAATTTAAATCCGCAAAATGATAAAGTGATTAAATATACCGGGTCCTGCATCCCGGGAACTAAATTGTTTGTTGATTATCAAGGAGAAATTTATATTTGCGAAAAGGTAAGTCGTGAGGTTAGTATTGGCAATGTTTATAATGGTTTAGATTTTAATAAATGTGCAGATATTGTTAATCAATATAATGAAGTTGTGTCTAAAAAATGTAATAAATGTTTGCTTAGAAATACATGTAAAAGGTGTTTTACATCAATCACCATGAAGAAAGGGGTAGATATTCACCCCGATATATGCAAAGAGAAAATATATGATTTTAAGAAAGATCTCGAATTTGCATATTCAATATTCGAACTTAATCCAACTTGGATTGGAACCTATTTCAATGAATATTACGATAAGATTAAAGAGATGGCGGTGATAATAAAATAATGAAATATTTTAAATTATTGGAAGAATGCTATTTGGTTAGTGGTGAAAAAGAAAGTGCTATATACAATATTTTGAGCGGGGACGTTTTTATAGTTAATTCTGTTGAAAAAGAATTATTAGCACAGACAGAAAGTAATATACCGGTAATAGAGGCTTGTGAAAAAATAGGTTTAAAAATTGAAACTGCTAAAGCTTATTTAAATAATTTAATAGAGGCAAAACTAGGTAAGTATGCTGAAACACCCCTTACTGTAGAGAAGTTAGAATTATTACCAAAATGGATGGAAAAAATATTTTTTAAATTACCTCCTGTTATCAATAGAGCAACTATTGAAATTGGAACTAGGTGCGATTTATCCTGTGATTTTTGTGGTTCAAAAAGTAAAATTAATAAGATGAAATGTCTAAGTTGTAATGGGGATGGAAATAATGAATTTATTGAGCTTAATATGGCCTATGAAATAATCGATATATTGGCCATATATAATTGTAAACAGATATATATAAAAGGTGGAAATTTACTTTTAGATTGGAATAAAGTTAAGAAAATTGTTGAGTATGCAATTAAGACTGGAATTAATAATATAGTACTTAACATAGTATCAAGCATTAAAGACAATGAAATAATAGAGTATATAAAAGAGAAGAAGATTACTCTTATGGTGCAAAAATATATTAAGGAAGACTTTAATATATGGCAGCTATTTGATGAAGTTAAAATATATGAAGGTATAAATGTTACATATTTATTTTTAGCTGATTATAGAATTAAAAATGATGTTTATAATTTATACAAGTCATTAACAGAACATAATTTTCAGAATATTATGTTTGACTTTTTCGTTCCAAATGACAGGGAGTTAGTGCCTAAAGAGTATATAAAAGATCTTAGCAGGTTGCAACGAGTGTCTATGGAGAGTATCTCCATTAGCAAAAAATACAATCCTTGTTTTTTTCAAAGTTGCTTTTTTGATAATGAAGGCAATATATATCCTTGTTCCGGATTAAGGGAATTTATGTATGGTAATATCAATAATATTTCGGCAACTTTTAAGGAAGAGAATTTAAATAAGTATTGGAAATTGAACAAGGACAGTTTAAGTGAATGTAAATCATGTGAGTTGAGATATGCTTGTGATGATTGTAGAGGATTAACATATGCTTTAACCAATGATCTTGATGGAAATATATTTTGTATAAAAAAATAGAGCTTTATTTTTTTATACAAGATTAGTTAAGGAGAGCGTATAAATTGAGTGAAATTATTAGATTTAATAATGTAGTTAAAAAATTTGATGATAAAACAGTTTTAGATGATATCTCTTTTTCTATTGATCAAGGAGATATATTCGGATATTTAGGACCTAATGGAGCAGGTAAGACAACAACTATAAGAATGATGTTAGGTATCTTACAACCTAATGAAGGAAATATTGTGATGTGCAATATGAATAGTAACAGTGCTAAATTAAGAAAAAAAATAGGCTTTTGTCTGGATGATGAAGGACTATATCCAGATCTTACGGCCAATGAGAATATGGAGTTTTATGATAGGATTTATAATTCAGCTAAAGACAGAAAAAAACGTATCTCCAATTTGTTAGAGATGTTTCAAATCGAAGAGTATGGAGATAAACTAGTATCCGAATTCTCAAAAGGAATGAAAAGGCGATTAGGACTAGCGAAAGCATTAATAAATAAACCAGAAATACTAATTTTGGACGAGCCTACCAATGGCTTGGATCCTGATGGACAGTTTTTAATAAAAAAAATTTTTAGAAGTATTGCAAAAGAAACTACTATATTTTTCAGTTCACATAATTTGAGTGATGTAGAAGATATTTGTACTAAGGTAGCAATTATAAAAAGAAAACTTTTGTATTGTGACAAGATATCAAATATATCCAGTGCCACACAGGAGGTAATCATTATCAGTAGTAAGGATAGTGATTATATAAATATATATAAAGAGTTTATCGCTAATTATAAAATAAAAAATTATGAGATAGTTGACAATAAATTAAACATTACAATTACTACAGATCAAAAGGACGAGATGATACGAAATATTCTAAACCAAGGTTTAAATATTGACAGTGTATATCAAATAAAGAATAAAATCGAAAATTTATATTTTGATTTGTTAAAAGGAGAGAGTAAATAGAATGACCAGCTCAGTAAGTGCAATTATTTGGAAAGAACTTAAATCAGCCAAACATAGGAGAAAGCAAATAATTGTAAACTCATGTTCAATATTTGTATTCATTACCATAGTAGCAGTAGCAAGATTATTAGGAATAAAAACTACAGTCGGTATTACCGATACAATGGCAATCAATATGGTAATATACATTTCTGTTACAGGTACCTATATGGGATTGTTGGCACTTTTAAGATTTTGGCAAGAGAAAAGTAATCGTACAATAGAAACATTGTTATCCTTGCCGATTGGTACAATTACTATAATGCTATCAAAGTCTGTGGTTCCAATCTTATTAGGAATTATTATTGGATTAATAGATGCAGTGGCAGCAGCGGTTATTATGAGCATTTTATATAATAAGTTAATTTTATCGGTAGCTATGTTTTTAGCACCGGTCATTTTTGGGATATTTGTAGGTATACCATATTGCTTTATAAACGGATACTCTATGTGGTGTGTTAGCCTTACATACTCAAAGCTTATGCAAGGTATATCTAGTATAGCATATGTGGCATTAATAACTGTAATGTTTACCAACTATAACGTTCATTATATGACAATTTTAAAGGTTGTTATGGGAGGAGCAGGTATTTTATTTTTATTAGCAATATACTTTGCTTATCGTGTAAATAAGGAGAGAATAGTTTTGAATTTATTAGATTAAACAGATATAAGTTCTATAATTTTATAGAATTTATAAAAAAAAAGAAAGGAGGATAAAAGTATGAAGCCAATTAATGTAATGAATGGATGGTCTTGGAGTAACTTTATCTGTGGAGCATTTTGTGGTATTACAGGAGGTGCCTGTGCTCTAGCTGGATGTGCAGTAGATGGACCTTCTCCTATAGCTGATGCAACTTTATTGAAGCTAAGTGTTGGTGGTGGTGTTGCTGCATCAGCATTTGTTGGTGGACTTGCAGGCTAATCTATGCATAAGGAAGAAAAGAATAAATAGCTTGAATTTGATTCAAGCTATTTATTCTTTCTAATATATACAAGTAAGTCCTTACCCCATAGATGAAATAAAATCCCTAGGTTTAATTAATTATGGGCATGCAAAAGATAATTTCACCTATTGAGTTTGGTGATTTTTAGAAAGAAGGGTAAAGAGTTAAATGAAAAGAAAACTTAGCATACTTCTAACAGCTATATTTGCTGTGTTGATATATATAATAATTCAGTCAGGGGTTCAATTTATATATACCTTTGTGATATATTTTCAAAATATATCCCATGATACAGAATTGTCAGGGGCTGCTTTAAAAGCAATTTTTAGTATGAAACAGAAGAAGGAGCTATTATCACTGGTTGCTATTATTTTAACTAGCATTATTTTTTATTATAAATACTATAAAGATAATACTATTAGAAAAATTGCGAATATTACTTTAAAAAAATGCGGTATAAAGCAAATCATTCATATGATTATTACAGGTATTTCAGTTACAGTATTATTATACATGATTATGCTATTCTTGTTAGAACAAGTGATGGTTCCAAATGAGGAAATAAACTTAATGGAAATGCCACAATCTAACCTAATATTAGCTGTTATTACTGTAGGAGTTATAGTACCGATTTTTGAAGAATTATTATTCCGTGGATTAGTTTATGGGTCTTTTAAGCACATTTTTAATCCTTGGTTAGCAATTACTATTCAGGGTGCAATTTTTGCATTTATTCATAAAAGTGGAGTACAATGTGTATATACATTTCTTTTGGGCATCATTGTAGCCTTATACTATCATTGGAATAAAAATATGATCTATTGTTTTGTTATACATATTATTTTTAATATATTTGGTACCTATATTTTACCGTATTTCTTTTGGTCAAAAGATAAAATAATATTTTTTACCGTAACTGCATCAATACTATTTATCGTTAGTTTACTATGGCAAAGAAAGTTAATAGATGTAACCCAATGAATTAGAAGTTCTTAATTTTAATAATTATTAATATAGCCTTTTGCTATGAGTTTATATATCAAGGAGGTAGGATAATGGATAATGGTTTTATTTGTAAAGACTGTGGTTCTAATGATAAGAAAGAAGGGCTAATTAGTCGTTCTAATGTTGTATCACTAAAGGCAAAAACAATAACAAATGGATCCATGATAAAAGTTACATTTTGCGCTAAATGCGGCGTGATTCAAAAGATGCAGGTATTGGATGTAGATAAAATCAAATAATTGCTGTTAAAAACTGATACGGACATGGTGCATATCTTAGCACTATGTCCGTATTCATCCTTTGAATATATGTATTATTGCATTTTTTTGCTCGTTGCGCTAAACTATAGATAATAATTGGGGTATGTGTCCCCAAACACATACTTAAGGAAGCCAGAGAAATCTGGCTTTCTTACACAACTCTATTATTCCAAAGATAAAGGATATTGTAAGAGATGAGGAGATTCAGTGCAGAAGAAGTATGATTATTATAAACAATACCCAAAGAGCAGAAGAAATACAGTAATTCTTTCAATCTTATCCATCCTGTTTATTAATCTATGCTTAATCATATCTAATTTTCATATTGGCTTTATGATTTTTGCTCTTGTATTTAATCTTATGTTCATAGGGATAATTTTTAATGTACATAAAAATCAGATTATAATTTTTGATGAGCAGAAGATTACAATTCAATGGTATTCCTTATTTAAAAATATCAATACTACAGTATCAGCCGTCCAGATTAATAAAATACAGTTTAAAGTATTTGTAGATAGAGATAGAAAAAGCTCCATGCATCAGATTATTATAAATATAAAAAATAAAAAGCCTATTAAACTAACTGTTATACCGGCTCAATATTACGATTTAATGGAATACTTTAAGGAGTTTTGTGATACTAATTTTATTAATTTAGTTGGTTATGTAAAAGATGATGATTAAGCTAGTTCCTCCTCTTACATAAGGGTTACCTTTAAATTTTAGAGCATAATCGACTATTTCAGCTCTTATTGATGAGTTATCCTTGCCAGATTTTTTTGATGTTATGGATAGTTTAAGTTTATATTTGTTTTTTATATATTTTAAATTCATACCTACCATCTCCTTCTTATAAATGATAAAATTAAAAGAAACATAAATAGTGTTGATATTATCTTATGAACTTCTACAAAATAAGTTACAAATCGACAATGCACTAAGGAAAGGATTATGTAGAATTAAATTGTTACTTGTTATTGAGCTAGGAGTTTATATTAATTTATATCCTCCAATAATTTGACCCTATCTTTAATTCGTTGAAGTACAAGTAATAATATGGTAATATGCATTTAAAAACTGCACTAAAATACAAATGCTAGCTGATACTTATAAATGGATTATAAATTATAAAGGTGGTATATAGATGAGCAAATATGGAATCGTACTAACAACATTTGAAAACGAAGAGCAGGCAAAGCCTATAATATCAGAAATTTTAACTAGTAAACTAGCAGC
>Ga0209537_1000109_pt1 | contig 93833 bp, 91 predicted proteins | sample BioPla4DNA1_FD_187698 | JGI IMG/M metagenome (GOLD analysis project Ga0209537, IMG submission 187698) | Biogas fermentation microbial communities from Germany - Plant 4 DNA1 (SPAdes) (version 2) | ecosystem: Engineered > Bioreactor > Anaerobic > Digestate | place: Bielefeld, North... | reverse complement strand
CTCTTTGATTAATGTCTTAATGATCTCCGACGATACTGTATGTTCCCGCCTTTTCTTTGCCATCTACCATTCCGCCTTTCCGCTTCATTATATATTTTCTTTGGAAAGGCTAAAAGCACAAACTATTTTACAGACTCTTTTATGTTATTTTTTTAACCCTGCCCGCAGGGACTTGAGCTTATCCACAGCCTCCGGCGGCAACACCCGGACCCGGTCGAGCAGGAGCAAGTTGTAGTAGATCTGGGCGCAGGCTTCCACCCGTTCCAGCTTGGCATAAGCATCCTCCAGGGTAGACCCATAAGTCAAGACCCCGTGGTGACTAAGAAGGATGGCATCGTGATCAGCGAGAAAGGGCTGGATTGACGCAGCCACCTCCGGCGTGGACGGAGTAGCGTAAGGCGCCAAGGGAACCTGACCTAAGAAGATAACCAGTTCTGGTAGGATCTCTTTATCCAGTGGCAATTCCGCGGCAGCCAACGTAGTGGCATAAGGTGGATGGGCATGCATCACTGCCCGGACATCCGGACGCTGCCGGTAAACCATCAGATGCATCCCTAGCTCGGAAGTAACCGTGCCCTTTCCCGCCAGCAGCCCCCCATTACTGTCAACCCGCAACAATGTACCTGGTCTCATCCGGCCTTTACTAACGCCGGAGGGTGTCACCAAAAAGCTCCCGTCCGCCAGGCGCACTGAAATATTGCCGTCATTAGCCGCCACATAACCCTGGCGCCACATGCGCCGCCCAATGGCCAAAATCTCCTTCTCCGTTTGCTCCCTTGCCACAGTACCCCGGACCTCCCCATCCCGCCTTCAACTAAGTTCTACGACTGAACGCTGTCCTTTCTTCATTTGTTCACCGTAACTCCTTTTTCCCCTTCAAAATTCAGCCATTCTTTTTCCAAGGATATCTCCTATTTGTTAACTATCCCTTTGTTGACATGGTTTGGTTTCTGTTGTATAGTATAGTTTGACTGACTACCTAGTATAATTTTTCCCTTTTATTTACATCTTGTGCCCAGGAGGTGTTATCTTGGCAGAACGTGCTATTGTTCCGCTCCTGAGTAGTAGGGAAAAGATCTTAGAAGCCGCCCGCCAGCTATTTGCCACCAAGGGATTTGCAGAAACTTCCGTGGATGAGATCGCCGAATTGGCAGGCGTTGCCAAAGGGACCATCTATACCCATTTTTCATCCAAAGACGAGATTCTGGTAACCATCCTCCGGGTTGGCAATACGGAACTCACCGAACGCATGGAACACTTAATGAAAGAGGATCTACCCTACCCCAACCGGTTAAAGAATGTTTGTAAAGCAATCTTAGAGTATCTGGATCATCATTACCATTTTCATCGGGTCTACTCCATTCAACGGCAAATGATGCCAATGCCGGAATGCCAATCGGAAGCCTTTCGGCAAGAGTTATTTCAACAATTCTTTAATAGCCACAAGGTTTTAACCCGCTATATTCAGGAAGGCATCGATGGAGGGTATTTCCGGCAGATTCCAGCAGATGTCATCGCCGCCTATTTCCCAGTCATACTCAGTCATGGGCTATTTATCAATGATGTATTTCAAAATAACGCCAGTGTGGATGAACTGGCCGAAGCCGCTTATGACATCTTCATGCGCGGTTTCGGCACAGCATCAAAGGAGGCGTAATTCCGGCACAACCCAGCATGAATCCTGCTCTATGTCTTTGTGCCTGAATAAATAGACTATTACTTAAGGGAGTGAAGAACTGAATGAAACGGGTTGTTCTATCGCTATTCCTTCTTTGCCTGGCGGTTTCCCTTTCCGGTTTAGCCTTGGCAGAAGAAGATCCGGCAACCGGTACCGTCTTCGATTTGGAGCAGGCCATTGCTTACGCCGAGGCCAACAGCCCCCAACTAAAAATGGCCAAAGAAGCAATGGAAGTTGCCAAAGCCCAAGCCGACCAGGCCCGTGCCGCACTGTGGCCGGACCTGACCCTGCAAGCTGGCGTTTCTTCCCATGACCCTTCAACTAAAATTAATTCTGCAGACACCAAAGACAGTTACCAAACCAGTGCCACCCTCAGCCAGCCTTTGACCCGTAGTCTTTTTCAACAGCACAAGCTGGCCAAACTAGCTTACCAGTCCAGCAGCCTCGATTACCAACAGGCCAAAGAAGACTTGGCCTTCAATGTCACCCGGTCTTTTCTTGACGTCTGTAAAGCCAATGAGGCGGTGGCCATCGCCCAGGAGGTCAAAGCCTTGGCCGAAGAAAACCTCAACAAGGCTAAGGCCTTTTTCCAAGCCGGTTTGGTTGTAAAGACCGATGTCCTGCGGATGGAACTCGATATGGCCAACGCCCGCAAGGGTTTGCTGGCAGCGGAGAACAACAGGCAGATTGCCATGGCCGCACTGAAACAAGCCATCGGCTACCCCCAGGAACAAGACCTCAGTGTTAGTTCACCAGCAGCTTTCCCGGAGTTCCACTTTGACGGACAGACTCCTTCTTCCCTGAGCGACCGGTACGATTGGCAAAAAGTGCAGCTTGGCGTCGACATGGCCGAGATCGGCGTCCAACTGGCTAAATCCGGTTATCTTCCCACCGCTTATTTAAACCTCAATTACAACGCAACAGACAATACCAAAATAACCGTGGATGACGGAAACACCACCATTACCTTGGGTATACAATGGTCCTTGAATACTGGCCAAAAAACCGCCGCCCAAGTCAAAGAAGCCCAGTCTTCCTTGCGCCGGGCCAAAGCCAGCCAGGAGGCGGTGCACCAAGCTGCTACCACGGAAATACTGCAAAGCCAGTTAAACTACACAGAAAGCCAGCGCCAATTGGAAATTGCCAAACTTGCTCTGGAGATTGCCGAAGAAAACAGTCGTTTAGCAGAGAAACGCTATGAAGCCGGAGTCGGAACCACCATTGAAGTATCCGACGCCCAGGTAGCTCTGGAAGAAGCCAAATACAACGAGCTCAGCGCCCGCTATAACCTCTATTTAGCCGGTATCCAGTATGAAAAATCCTTGGGCCGGTACCGCCAGGAACCCCAAGATCAAGGGAGTGAAAAATAATGAACAAGCAACTGCGTACCATCCTCGTTTTGCTCAGCGGATTGACACTAGTTTTTGCCGCCGGCTGTCAAAAGAAGACGGTAACCGCCACGACGGAACCGGTTATCCCCGTCAAAGTCCAAGCGGTGACCACCGGTAAAGTAACTGAAGCTGTGGATTATGCCGTCATCGTCGAACCACTGGCCCAAGCCAGTATCAGCCCAAAGATCAGCGGACGGGTTCAGTCCATCCCCGTCGGTCTTGGCACCTATGTCCACAAAGGAGAGACTCTGATCCAACTTGATCCCACCGACTACCAAATTCAGCTGCAACAGGCCAAAGCCAACCTGGCCAAAGCCCAAGCAGACTTTGAAACTTCCGAAGGTAACGGTCCTGCCCGCGCTCAGGTGGCATACGATCTGGCCCGCAAGAACTACGAACGTTACAAAAGCCTTTACGACCAGGGCTTGGTCTCCAAGGCCCAGTACGAATCGGCCTTGCTTGAACTGGAACAAGCCCGCGCTAATTTAAAGTCAGCCCAAGCCAACCTGGCCGGGGCCAAAGCCGCAGTAGAACAAGCCGAAACCCAGTTGGCTGAAACCAGGGTTGTGGCGCCGGTTTCCGGCTTTGTCACCATGATTGGCGCCAATGCCGGCGAGATGGTCTCCCCCGGTGTTCCTATCGTTGCCGTCGCTGACTTAAGCCAGGTTTACGCTGTAGCTAACGTCGGCCAATCGGTCATCGCCACTCTGGCCAAAGGCACCCAAGTCTCCGTCAACTTTGATATTAACGGGAAAAACACAACTGTCATGGGGAAAGTCGTGGAACTTTCATATGCCGCCGATACAATTACCAAAACCTACAAGGTGAAGATCCTGCTGAATAATCCGGAGCAACTTTTAAAAGGCGGTATGATCGGCAAGGCCACCTTTGCGTTGCGTTCCACTGCTCCCGGGGCTTTGGTAGTTCCAAGGGAAACCGTGCTTCAAGAAGACGGTAAACTCTTTGTTTATCTGGTTGATGCCAACGGTCGCGCCGTTAAGCGGACCGTCACCCTCGGTCTTACCGATGGCAAGATGGTGGAGGTACGCTCCGGCTTAAAACCAGGGGATAAATTGGTAGTCTCCGGGCAACACCGCCTCCAACCCTCAGTTAAAGTGAAGGTGAACTAAGATGGGAATTAAAGGTTTCGTGCAGTTTTGCATCAAGCGTCCCGTTGCTGTCAGTATGATCTTCTCCCTGGTCGTGCTCTTTGGCTTCATTTCCTTGATATTCCTCAAGCTCGACCTTTTCCCGGATATCACCTTTCCCATGTTGGCCATCATCACGAACTATGACGGCGCCGGGCCGGAGGAGATCGAGAACATCGTCACTAAACCCCTGGAAAAGGCCGTCTCATCCGTCACCGGGGTGAAAAAGGTTTCGTCTATAAGCTCACCCAACAGCAGCACTGTCATGGTGGAGTTTAATTACGGCACCGATATGGACTTCGCCGCCCTGAACGTTCGAGAACGCATCGATATGGTCAAAGGAAGTTTCCCCGACGATGTTGAATCGCCGATGGTCTGGAAATATGACCCGTCCATGATGCCCGTCATGTTTCTCGGGGTCTCCGGCGGCAACAGTCTCTCCGAGACCACCGATTTTCTTGATGACCGGATCATCCCCCGTTTGGAACGGGTTTCCGGTGTGGCGTCCGTCGACTCCTTCGGTGGCTTGGTCCGGGAGATCCGGATCGCAGTGGACCGGGATAAACTGGCCGCCTACAATCTCCCCATCAACAATATTGAACAGAGTTTGATCGCGGAAAATACCAACCTGTCCGGCGGTACCACCCGCAGCGGTGAGACGGAGTTTCTTGTGCGCACTCTTGGCGAATTTAAAACCTTGGATGAGATTGCCGCCATGCCCATTACCCTACCCAGCGGCGGTACCATCCCCTTAAGCGAAGTTGCCGAAGTGCAGGATACCTTCAAAGAACAAGACCAGTTCTCCCGGCTCCGGGGTAAACCCAGTGTCATAATGTTTCTGCGCCGGGAAAGCGATTCCAACACGGTCCAGGTTGCCCGGAGGGTCCGAGCCGAGTTGCAAAAGCTTAAAGAGGATTACCCGGACAGATTTGACTATGAAATCATATTTGACCAGGCAGAACAAATTGAGAGCTCACTGAAGAACGTGTCCGATAACGCCATTGTCGGTGCACTGTTGGCCATCATCATCCTCTGGTTCTTCCTGCGTAATTTGCGCAGTACAACAGTAATCGGCATCTCCATCCCAGTCTCCGTCATTGTGACCTTTGCCATCCTTTATTTCTCGAATATGACTTTAAACATCGTCTCCCTGGGTGGTTTGGCCCTGGGGGTCGGGATGCTGGTCGATAACTCCATCGTTGTTCTGGAGAACATCTACCGCCATCGCCAAGAAGGCAAGGACCGGGTCGCTGCAGCCATCGACGGCGCTTCTGAAGTAGCCATGGCCATTACGGCTTCCACCGCTACCACTATGGTAGTCTTCCTGCCCATTGTCTTTGTCCAAGGTTTAACCGCCCAAATCTTCCGGGAGATGGCTCTAACCGTCTGCTTCTCCCTGTTGGCATCGCTCTTTGTGGCCTTAACCCTCTTACCCATGATCTGTAGCAAGTTTTTGGATGCCAATGTCAAAGAGAACCACACCGGAGATGACGAAGCCGAATATATGGGCAAGTTTGGACTGGCGTACCGAAGATTTCTCAACTATTCCATTCACCACCGAAAAACCATCCTTTTGGTGGCATTTGCCGCCTTTGTCCTTGGCTTTGTACCTTTAGTGGCCGGTTATATAAAAATGGACTTCATGCCCGCCAGCAGGCCCGGGGAGTTCACCGTCGATTTTGAGTTGGCCACCGGAACTCCCATCGAAACCACGGAGAAGTTTGCCCATCGTCTGGAAGAGTTTATCAACCAATTCCCAGAGGTGGAAACCATCTCCACTTTCATCGGCTCCTCCAGCAATTCCCGAAACAGCGACTCATCCGAGATGGGTTTTTTAATGGTGACCATTAAAGATGATCAGAAGGACAAAACCGAAGGAATCATGGAGAAGGTCCGTCAATTCGCCAATACCCTTACCGAAGCGGAACTGAAGGTTAAAAAACAAACCCGTGGCGGTATGAGCAGTGGCTTACCCATCAGCATTGAAATTGCCGGTCCGGATTTAAATAAGCTAAAAGAACTGGCGAATGAAGCAGTAGCAATTATTAAACAAATCCCCGGCACCCGCGAGGTCCGCTCCGACTATGAGGAGGGCCGTCCCGAGCTCCAACTGCGGATTGATAAGAAAAAAGCCAATAGCTATGGGCTTACCACCAAAACCATTGCCTCTGCCGTCCGTACTGCTTACCAAGGCTTTGTTCCCACAGTCTTCCGGGAGGGTGGTGACGAATATGACATCCGGGTCCAACTGAAGGAGGCCGACCGGTTTAGGGCCTCAGACCTTTCCTCCATTATCATTCAAGCGCCCAACGGCGCCCTAGTCCCCCTTTCCGATGTGGCTGAGATCGTCTTCACCAACGGACCGAGTAAAATCAACCGGGAGAATCAGACCAGAACCATCAAGGTCACCGGTGATATCTTTGGCCGCGACCTAAACTCTGTCACTAAAGATATTGAAGCTGCCCTCAAGGAGCAGATGCACTTCCCCACTGAATACGACTTTGCCATAACCGGGGAGGCTGAGGATATGAAAGAATCTTTCAGCAGCCTTATGCTGGCTTTGGTTCTGGCAGTCATCTTTGTTTATATGGTAATGGCCATTCAGTATGAGTCCTTGCTCCATCCCTTCACCATCATGCTGACCATGCCCTTGACCATCTTCGGGGTAACCTGGAGTCTCTGGCTAACCGGCCGGTCCTTAAACGTCTCCGCCCTAATCGGCGTCATTATGCTGGCAGGTATTGTGGTCAATAACGCCATTGTCTTGGTGGACTACATTGAGACCCTCCGCCGGTACGGCATGAGCCGGACGGAGGCGGTCCTGCACGCCGGCCCCACCCGGCTGCGTCCAGTCTTGATGACCACCCTCACCACGGTTTTGGGCATGCTTCCCTTGGCCCTGGGCATCGGCGACGGGGCGGAGATGCAGGCGCCCCTCGCAACAGTGATCATAGGTGGACTAAGTTTCTCCACCCTGCTGACTCTCATCGCCATCCCAGTCCTTTATACCGTCATGGATGACTTTGGCGTCTGGTTGCGCCGGGTCTTCCACAAGCAACCTGCTGAAGTCAGCTACCACAGTTAAATTAAATTGTTTTGTCTGAAAAAGGGCTGTCCAAAAAGGACAGCCCCTTTTGCCAAATCTTTCTATGTGATTGCCAATAGTAGCAAACTCCATCGTCAAGTCCGGTTCTTTGTGGTAAAATATAATATAAACGTTGGAGATTTTCTGTGAATGGCGGGGTGTACCCTTGAAAGCACTGGCACTTTTTTCCGGGGGATTGGATAGCCTTCTGGCCATTAAACTGATTCAAGAGACCGGCGTCGATGTGGAAGCAGTTCATTTTCTCCTGCCCTTCCTTGATGAGGAGGCTGAACAGAAGGTCCGGGCCAAACTCACCGACCTGGCCGGGCAACTTAACGTTCCTGTGCACTTTGTCCGCTTGGGCGAAGATTACCTGCGTATGCTGGAGAAACCAAAGTACGGTTATGGCAAAGGTATGAACCCTTGTTTAGACTGCCATATCTTTTTCTTAAACAAGGCAAAGGAACTCCTGGCCACACTAGGTGCCTCCTTCCTTGTCACCGGGGAAGTGGTGGGCCAACGCCCCAAGTCCCAACATGCCGGGGCTTTCCCAAAAATTGATGAGGATACAGGTTTAGCCGGTTGGATCGTCCGCCCCCTCTCCGCCGGGTTACTGCCCAAAACCATTCCGGAGGAGAAAGGCTGGATCTCCCTGGACCATTGTCCAACCATCCAAGGCCGGCAGCGTCATGTCCAGATGGAGCTGGCCCACCGCTACGGGCTGCACTTTCAACCGCCGGCCGGCGGCTGCCAACTAACCAACAAAGAGTTTGGTCGTAAGGTTGCCGATCTGCTTCAAAATGAAGGGAAGTTGCAAACAGCCCCCATGACCCTCCTGTCCATCGGCCGGCATTTCCGGCTGCCCGGAGGCCTTAAGCTCGTGGTCGGTAGAGATGCCAAGGAGAACTGGAAACTCACCCGCTATTTCCTGCGGCACAGAAAAGACCAAAACCTGCTGCTGATCAAAGTTGGCCGGATCCCGGGGCCAGTTGCGCTCGGCCTCGGCGCTTCGGATGACAATGATGCCATTTTGGCCGCCCGGATCACTGCCCGCTACTGTGATCTATCCAGCGGGGCCAAGGTTTCGGCCCGAGTCCTTAGTTCCGCTGAATGTGATCTTACCCCCCCGATTCTTGTGGATAAACATTCGGGCTTTGAGCAGTCCTACCGTGTCGGGTAAACCAAAACCGACCGCTTTGCGACATTCGAATCTTTAGGTTAACACCGGACACGAAATGTTCTTCCCTTATTGATCGTTGCCGTATCGTATGCTATAATTAATGTATTGCAAAAACCTCCGGAAGTTCGGAGGTGCTTAAAGACTATGAAGAGGAAAAGTACGACGGTGAAGATGTCTAGCGAGCTCCCGTCGGTGGAAGGGGAGCCATTGAACCCGGTCGGAAGTTCTCCTCGGAGTCGCCCGCTGAATCCTTGCATCAAACAGGTAGGTAGTAGGTTGGGCCGGATCCTCCCTCCGTTATTCAGGGAGACCCATCGGGATGTACGCATCCCTGTGGCGAGGAGGGCCTTTGGGCCAAGCGGAGTGGTACCGCGGAAGGATTGCCTTTCGTCTCGTGCATGAGACGAAAGGCTTTTTTATTTCTTACCGTTCCATAGACGAAAGGAGGACCAGTTAATGATCTGGAGTCAGGAGTATGAATGCATGTCCCGCCACCGGCTGCGGGAATTGCAACTGAAACGCCTGCGCCAAACCCTACACCGGGTGGAGCAGAATGTCCCCATGTACCGGGACCGCTTTAAAGAAGCCGGCATTACTGCAGATGACATTCGCAGCCTGGACGATCTCAAACACCTTCCCTTCACCGTCAAACAAGACATGCGGGACAACTACCCCTTTGGTCTCTTGGCCGTACCCATGAGTGAAGTTTCCCGGATCCATGCCTCCTCAGGTACAACCGGAAAAATGACTGTAGTAGGCTACACAAAAAACGACATCAGTACCTGGGCGGAGTTAATGGCCCGTACCTTCTCCTGCGCCGGGGTCACCAACAGTGACATCGTACAAGTTGCATACGGCTACGGACTTTTCACCGGAGGCTTGGGCGCCCATTACGGCGCCGAACGCACCGGCGCCACCGTCGTCCCTATCTCGGGCGGAAACACCAAACGCCAACTGCAAATTATGAAGGACTTCGGTACCACCGTCCTGGCCTGTACGCCCTCCTATGCCTTGTACATGGCAGAGACCGCCGCCGAAATTGGTTTGGATCTCCACGAACTGCCCCTCCGTGCCGGTTTATTCGGTGCCGAACCCTGGTCGGAGAATATGCGCAAAGAGATCGAGGCCAAGTTAGGCATCATGGCCATTGATATTTATGGTTTATCCGAAATCATTGGACCGGGCGTCGCCAGTGAGTGCCCGGAGCAAAACGGCCTCCACGTCTTCGAGGACCATTTCATTGTGGAAATAATTGATCCCGCCACGGGTGAGGTTCTGCCCCCAGGCCAAAAGGGCGAACTCGTCTTCACCTCCTTGACAAAGGAGGCCTTCCCCATTGTCCGTTATCGGACCCGGGATATCAGCATACTTTATGAAGAGCCTTGCCTCTGCGGCCGGACCCATGTCAGAATCCATCGGATCATGGGCCGCACCGATGACATGCTCATTATCCGAGGCGTTAACGTCTTCCCCTCCCAGATTGAAAGCGTCCTGTTGGAGATCGGTGACATCGAACCCCATTACCAACTGGTGGTCGATCGCCACGACAACCTGGATGATCTGGAAATATGGATCGAAGTATCGGAGAAACTATTCTCCGATGAGGTTAGCGGCTTGGAGGACCTGGAACACAAGATCAAGGAGGCCATCCACTCCACGTTGGGAATCTCCGCCCGCATCAAGCTGGTGGAACCCAAAACCATCCCCCGGAGTGAAGGCAAGGCCAAACGCGTCATCGACCGGCGCGAAATCTATCCTTCATAAGCAAGGATAGACAGTAAGAAAAGCGCGGTATTGGCAGTTGACTTACCTTAGCAGCCCCAACCCGGAAGGATTTCCCGGAAAAAAGGCGAAACCTTTTTTAGGAGGTGCGGTGGATGAAGGTGAAACAGGTCTCTATCTTCCTGGAGAATAAATCCGGTCGTTTAGCCCAAGTAACTAAGGTTCTTAGTGAACAAAACATTAACATTCGCGCCCTTTCCCTCGCCGACACCGCGGACTACGGAATTCTCCGCCTGATCGTCAATGATCCGGATACAGCTCTGGCAGTCTTAAAGCAAAACGGGTTTACCGTTCGCTCCACCGAAGTCGTGGCAATACAGGTACCCGACCGCCCCGGCGGATTGGCCGGAATCTTACAAGCTTTGGAGGACTTGGGCATTAACATCGAGTACATGTATGCCTTTGTTGGCAAAACCCATGAAAATGCCGTAGTGGTCTTCCGGGTAAAAGATATTGACCAGGCAATTCCCGTCCTCCAGTCCCACGGCGTCCGTTTACTCACAGGCGATGAGATTTACCAAAATTAATTTCCTGAAGAAAAACAGCCTTCCCGAACGGGAAGGCTGTTTTTTGTCGCCTTCAAAGCTTCACCGCTTTGGTTTAAAAAGCATTTCCCTGCGGCGTTCCGGCCCCGGTGCCGCCGGCCATAGTTCAATGGGATTACCGTAGCGCATCGCTGAGGCTAAATTTGTATAGACCCACCGGTGTTCCCGTGTCAGCTCCCGAATTAACTCTTTCACCCGTTGCCGCTGGGTCTGGCAGTTATAAGGACACGGACTGGGAACAGGCACAAAACCGGTAAATTCCGTGGTTTTGCGGATCTCCTTCTCCCTCAGGTAGACCAGGGGACGAATAACGACCAGGCCCGAACGGTCCAATTCAGTACGGGGAAGAAAGGTCCGAATTTGACCGGAATAAAGGATACTCATGAGAAAAGTCTCCACCGCGTCATCATGATGATGGGCCAAGGCAACCTTGTTAAAGCCGTTGGCTTTGGCAAACCGGTTCATTGCCCCCCGCCGCAAGTGGGAACAGATATTGCAAGGCCCTTGCCGCTGTTCCAGAGCAGCTTGGCCAATCTTGGTGCTTAACGTATGAAAAGGAACATCCAAGCTTTGGCAATAGGCGGCCAACTCCGCCATGGGAAAACCGCCAGAGAACCCCAGATCCACCGTAAGCGCAGCCAAATCGCAATTAATGATTCGATGTTGCCGTAGGACCGACAAGGCATAAAGCAAAAATCCACTGTCTTTACCCCCGGAAAACCCCACCAGCACCCGGTCACCATCTTCAATGAGGTTAAATTCCAAGATGGCCCGGAGGATCTTCCGGTTATACAATGCCGGCAAACTAAGCCCCATGGTTCACAAGCCCTCCCCGTCAAGGCAAAAAGGATTCCCTAGAATTATACCAGATCCCCACCCGCGCTAAAATAGTCAAAAAAAGCCCGTCGAGTCCTTCGACGGGCCAGATGGGGGTTGGTAAGAAGGAGGAGAATCTCTTTAGATACGAGCATTTATTATTTTTTTCTATCTAAAAAGTGATATTCCTTCTTTGTTTGTTAAATTCCTGTATTATCCTATATCCGGTTCTGAGCTAAAAACTTTCTGCCATACTCCTCCAACATCTGCTCCGTCAGCCCGTTATAACCGATAATCTCAGCGTACAGTCGCCCGCTGGGTTTAATCCGCCGTGTTTTCACGGGGGAATCGTGATCAATATGAACCAGGCCGAACCGGCAACTTACCCCGTCAACCAGCTCAAAATTATCTAAAGTTGACCAGTGAAAATATCCCCGAACGTCTACTCCATCCTGAATGGCTCGCCACAGGTAAAAAAGATGGCTAACAAGGTAGTCCGGGCGCAATTCATCGTGGTCATCACAGACACCGTTTTCCGTCACAATAATGGGAATGCGGTATTTTCGCCAGCATCCTGTAAGCGCCAGGTAGAACCGGTCGGGCATGATGTCCCACCCCAGTTTACTCTTGGGGACACCGGGATGGCTCACCGTGTTGCAGGGAAACTTCACCAAATCACTGCGGTAATACTGGATGCCAATAAAGTCCAGATACCGGCGGACACCCCGCATAAAACCGGAAATGATCAGTTCTTCCGTCAAAGCTTTGCCCACCCGATCCAGCAACTCCTTCGAATAGGGCTCAAAATGGATCCACGCCAGGGACCAACCGACAACAGCCTCCGGCCAACCCTTAATTCTGTGGATGCGGTGGATCAGTTCGTAAGCCCGCCGATGGGCCTTCTGCAGGTTGCTGCTTGTCCTCAGCCAAGCACAGAGGGACTTCTCTCCGGGCGGGAAGATACCGAAGTAGTAAGAGTATGTGGCATAGGTATTAGGTTCATTGATCGTTAACCAGTAATCAACCAAATCCCCCAATTCGCCCACGACTTTCTCCACAAAGCGGAGGTAATGATGGATGTTCTTCCGGCGTTTCCATCCCCCCAAAGCCGTAAACCACATGGGATTGGCGAAATGATGGATGGTTACCATTGTCTTCAAACCCATTGCCCGCATGCGGACAAGTTCATCACGGTAATGGGCCAAGGCATCCTGAGCGTAGCTTCCCTGCGCCGGCTCGATCCGGGCCCATTCCAGGCCAATCCGGGCTGCATTATGATTCATTTCCCGCAACAGCTCCAGATCCTCTAAGTAATACCTGTAATGCAGGACAGCATCGTTGGGATTACTACCGTCTTTGATCCTGCCCTTGATTGCCCAATCATAGAAGTCGTGGGTCGTACAGTCACCTTCCACTTGAAAGGCAGAAGTGGCACTCCCCCATAAAAAACCTTTGGGAAACGGATATTTGATCACAACTGTCCCCCCACTTCGGTTTGGCTTGCCCGTTATGGCGAATTTTATAATCAATTCTATTTTAACATAAATTCCGCAAGTTTCGGGGACGGATATCTTTTTGTCCTTATGGTTTTAGCGGTTTTCCCCCTTGGCCGTCTCTGACGGCCGGGAACAGAGGCATCCCCCTCTTTCTTTTACTAAGACAAACTTTTGCCGCAAATAATTGAACCCAGCCAGCAAAAGCAGGCTACCAACAATCACCGCCAGTTGCCGTCCGGTCAGGACGACACGGCGAAGCCCGCCTAAGGGTGTATATGTTATTGCCAGTGGCAGCGCTCCCGTGACAATAGCCATGGGTTTTAATAATAACAGCGTGTACAAGCCGGCTAACAATGCATGCAGGACCCGGGCAACCAGATACGGCAACAAGCGAATATCAGTGCCATGGACCACACTGGCGACTTGCCCATGGACGGACAAACCACTCCAAGCGATGATGGAACTGACCAGGATCATTTTATGGCTGAGGGGCGCCGTGGTCCGAGCCACCGCCATACAACCCAGATCAATCTCCAACAACCCTTGGAGCAAGGAACCGGCCAGCCCCGGATCCAGTCCAAAGAGGCGCAATAAACCGGAAACCACCGGTGTAATCAGCGCCATCACACCTATGGCCGTCAATATTCTGACCAAGACCGCAAAGAGCATAATAAATCCGCCAATCATAAAGATTGTGGCCATGGACTCTTTCACCGCATCGCCCAATAACTGCCCCACCGGCCGGCCATCCTCCTGGCGCGCCTTATACAGGGCGTACAAGGCCCGTTTAAAGACTCCTTCCCGGGGAGAAGCCTCGGAAATGCTCCGGTCTTGGCCAAGCTTTCTTTCTCCGTAAAACCTGAAGAGAAAACCCACGGAAAAGGCAGAAAGATAATGGGCGGTGGCGATTAAGGCCCCCAATCGCACATTGCCGAACATCCCCACCGCCACCGCTCCGAACATAAAAAGGGGATCTGCCGTATTGGTAAAGGCCAAAAGGCGTTCGCCTTCCGTTCTTGTGCACAAACCACTCCTCCGAAATTTCGCAGTGATCACGGCGTCCATGGGATAACCGGCGGCCAGGCCCATGGACAAGGCAAAGGCCCCCACACCCGGCACATTAAAAAAGGGCCGCATAATGGGTTCCAAGATCACCCCCAGACAATGCACCACTCCCAGGCCCAAAAGGAGCTCGGAAAGGACAAAAAATGGAAATAAGGAGGGAAGGACAATCTCCCAAAAGACCTTTAAACCGTCTTTCGCAGCCTGCAGTCCCTCTTCCGGGAATGTCACCAAGGCGAGGGTCACCAAGACTCCACCTACAGCCAGCAATAGGGTCCGCCCTTTGCGCACAACAAAGACAGCCTGCATTTCTCCGTCCCCCCGTCCCTACTTCGTACCGATCAACACCAAGATCAAACCAAGAATAAGCAATGCCACCTTCCAAGGAATTAAACGAACCGCCACTGCCACCAGGCCCAAAGCACTTACCGCCAGGAAGACTAGGGGACCAATCAGCCCTAAAAATGCATTAATCCGCAAAGCCGTTTCGATCCGGCCCAAGCGGATGATGGCCATGGCTGCACCAATTTCCAGTAATCCCGAGATTACCCGCACCAACGCCATATTTACCACCATCTTTTCTCCCATCACCGTCCTTATTTCCCCCCGACTCCCAACAAATTTAGCAGCATGGCCGTAACCCCGGCCGCAGCCAATGGTCCCACCGGTATGCCACGAAACAGTGAAACCCCGATGACTGTCCCAATCACCAGTCCCACCACAACCTCCGGGCGAAGTTGCAAAAGAAGCACACCCCGACCGCAAACATAGGCGGCGATGATGCCCCCGGCAATTGCCAGCAGGCCGGAGGAAGTACGAAAAGCCGCCCAAATATCATCAATCCCCACCCGTTCCAGGGCAAAGGGGGTCAAAACCGCCATTAACATGCATAATAGACCAATTTCCATGGCCCATCGGTCAATTAGCCTTAATAATGACTGCAAGTGAATGGCCTTGACGGCCAAGATCAAACCGGCGCTGGCGGTAATCAGCCTGTTATTGAAGGCCAAACCCAACCCCATGATCATCAGGATTAAGAGGTTATCGTGAACCGTCAGCCAATCCCTCCCTTGTCTATACCTATTAACCAACCGCGCCAAACATGCGCAATCACTCCCCAATCTTCCCAGCATAAACTATGCTGAAAACCTTAGGGAGGGATATACTGTGTCGCTTAACGCCTGGAACGGAGTGTTAACACCCCCGCTGACTTCCCGTCTTGCCAAACCCCGCCATACCGGCTGGACCATGGTCATCGATAAAGGCCTGCCAATCTCGGATACCTTATCTCTGCTAGAGACCGCCGACGATTATATTGACCTGATCAAACTGACCTTTGGCACCTCCGCCCTTTATCCCGAGGAAATACTTAGACAGAAAGTACAAATAATCCGGGATCACGGCATCAGTGTCTTCCCTGGGGGAACCCTGCTGGAGATCGCAGTCTACCAAGGAAAAACCCGGGAATTTCTCTCCCGGGCCAAAGACATTGGTTTTGATCTGATTGAAGTTTCCGATGGAACAATTACCATGAATGCCCTTACCCGTTACCGCCTCTTCGATCTCTGCCGCAAACACGGCTTCCGGTTGATCAGCGAAGTTGGCAAGAAGGATCCGGCCCGGACCCGGACCGTCGCCACCGGGACAATCTTGGCCGATCTGGCCAACGGCGCCGAGAAGGTGATCATTGAAGCCCGAGAATCAGGCAAAGGCGTGGGGATCTATGATCAGGACGGCGGGATCATCGAAGAGGAGTTGGCAAAAGTCGTTCAGGCCGCGCCCGTTGAGAAGATTCTTTGGGAAGCCCCCCTGAAGGTGCAGCAAAAGATCCTGATCAACAGTTTTGGCCCCAATGTCAATCTGGGCAATATACCGGCGGATAACGTCATTGCCCTGGAGGCCCTCCGGCTGGGACTGCGCGCCGATACATTAGGATCAGTCTGCCACGGCTTACCCGTAACGATACCGGCCTTCCGGTCCAAGCCCGACTTTCCGGCCACATCGGAAGAATAATGCCGGAGTAAAAATGGAGAACAAGAAAGGAGGCAGTCAATCAGCTGCCTCCTGCACCGTTTATTACCGGCGTTTCTTATCCACGCCCCAGATCACTTTCAAAAACAACCCCCAGTAATCCCGGCCCCACGTGGGTCCCCACTGTAGCCGTCATCTCACTGGTAATGATCTCAGCAGGCGCAAATCTCTGCCGAACCTGCTCCACCAACTCTCCCGCCTCATCGGGGCAATCGGCATGGACAACACCAACTGTCTGCCGGGACGGATCTGTCAACCGCTTGCCCACTTCCTCCAGCAATTGGGCAATGGAACGTTTCCGACCGCGCACCTTCGCTTTGACCAGGATCCGCCCTTCGTTGTTGATGTAAAGCTGGGGCTTAACATCCAAAATGGTTCCCAAGACAGCCTCGGTCTTTGTAATCCGGCCGCCCTTGAGTAAATACTCAATGGTATCAAGGATAAACAAATGATTTATCCGGGGAATGCGCCGGGCCAGATCCGCCACGATCTCGCCGGACGTGGCCCCCTGCCGGGCCATCCTGGCGGCAGACAGCACCAACAAACCTTGGCCCAAAGAGGCAGAGAGGCTGTCAACCACGTGAATATCCGCCCCCTTCGCCTTCAACTCCTCCGCCAACATGAGGGAGGTGGCATAGGTACCGCTAAGCCCGGAGGACATGTGGAGCACAACCAATGATGACCCGTCAGCGGTCAACTCCCGAAAGACCTTCTCCACTTCAGCCACCAGGGGTTGGGCCGTCTTCGGCAGGATATTTCCCTCGCGCAGACGGCGGTAAAATTCTGCCGTGCTTAAATCCACACCATCCCGGAACTCTTCATCACCAAAGGTTATTTGCATGGGAAGCATGGCAATCCCTTCCGCTTCCCGGACCGCTTTGGGTAAATCGGCTGCACTGTCCGTCACAATCCGTACCTTTTGCAAGGACCTTCTCCCTTCCTTGACAATCCTTGTTCCAGTCAAAGAAAACGCCTGCCCGGAACCGGATGTTTGTACTTTTTTTATTCAAAGTCCGCCATTTTGTAATCAGCATCGGCAGCAATCAGTCCAATCTTCGCCGGGAACACCGGAACAATAAGGCGGTAGATCCCGTTGTTCTGCCCGATCTTCAAGTCATGCAAGGGGTTAAGTACCTGACTCTCCTTGCCAAAGTGATACTTTCCGTCTCCGTTTTTGTCATAAAAAAGGAAGTCATCACCCCAATCATTGTACCGGCCGTTGCCATCACCATCCACAAGGGCAAATGAGAGCGGCTTTCCGTTCAAAAGACCCGTCCCCTGAAGAAAGGTGGTATTCTGGACCATATAAAAGACCATGGGTTCATCAGAGAATTTCCCGTAGTAAAAGATGAGGCGAATATCCAAGGGATGTTCAACGATCTTGCCCGTTGAGGTTCGGTAGGCCACCGTCAACCTGGCTTCGGCATCCAACTCCTGCACCGTATACCCCAGGGCAACACTTTGTCGTTCGTTCATCTTCACCTCTTCCCGGGCGGTAATTACCCCATCCCGGTCCAGATCGATATATAAAGTATCAAAGAAGTACCTGTTTTGACTGCCAATAACCATGGTATACTCGGTTCCTGCGTTTCCCAGGGAAAAACGGCCGAAACTGAAGGAGGCAAACCGTTCTTTCGGGAGTTCCAAACGGACATCGCTGGGCTGAATCGCGGTGAAATATTTGATGCCGGGACGATAATTCGACTTCTTATCAAAGACTACCTGATCCCAACCGTTCCCGCCCGGTTGAACCGGATAGATCCCAGGTGTTAGCACCGGCCGATTACCGGCGCCTATGGCAAACAACAACCCGAAAACCAAGAAAATAAGCCAACGGCGCTTCACTTTTTCACCCCCCTGGGCAATGCCTCTTTATCGGCGCCCGGTTCAGCTACGGCGGGAGGGTTCACCGTTTCTACCGGGAATTCCGCATCATCAACCGGATCGTAAAAACTGCTGCTTTCCCACTCAGCTACCGGAACAACCGCCAGCCGGTAGGGCCAGGGGAAGACATACTGCCGGTATTGCTTATTCTCACCGGTGGCAGTTTGCAGATCAAATAAAGATCTGAATGTCACCCTTTCCCTTTGACCAAAGACCCCGTCGTAGTTAAGATCAATATAAACGGCGTCTTCACTGAAATTGTTAAAATTCCCGTCACCGTTTAGATCCACCAGGGCAAACCGGACCGGATATTCCAGGCCTTTTTTCGGAGAAAAGCGTCCTTCCCCCTCAAACCAGGTAACCACGCGATGCATCGTTTCCACAAGACTGTTATTGGGGTTATAAAATAAATAAATATCAACCTGGAGCTTCTTCCGGATGATCCGGCCCGCCGAATTTTTGTAGGAGACGGGAATAACAACAGGCTCAATTGTATATTTGAGACGGTTTCCCCGGACTTGCTCCTCGAAAGAAAGGTCCACCCGGTCCTGCTCATCAAAGCAGTTATCACCGTTAACATCCACATACAAGCTTTGCCATTTTGCCTTTTCATCCAAAATCGCAAGGTAATTCACTTTTTGCCCCGCATTACCCAAGGTGAAGGAGGCGTAAACAGCCTTCTGACCAGCTTTGATCTGTGGTGCGGCCTTAAGATCCTTGGGTTCGGCGGAGGAAATATCATCCTTAACCAGTTTAAAAGCAGAAGCCGGCAGTGAAGACCAGGTGGTTCGCGGGGACAATTGGTAAACACCCGGATTTAGGTATGACGGCATCCGGTAGCTCCAGCCCACACAGAACAACAGCACTGCCGGCACAAGATACTTAATTTTTTTGGCCACCTTTACCACCTCGATTTTACAAAAAACCCGTCCAAACTCAGACCGACTCCCGACAAATAACAGCTCCCACCGCCGTTAATTTTTCTTCAATTTTTTCATAGCCCCGGTCAATCCTGTCCACTTGCGATACTACTGTTTCACCTTCAGCAGATAAGCCAGCAAGCACCATTGCCGCCCCGGCCCGCAGGTCAAAGGCCTCAACAGGCGCCCCCGACAGGCGTTCGATGCCTTTAATGATAGCCCGGTCCCGTTCAAACCGGACATCCGCCCCCATCCTGACCAGTTCATTAAGGTAATTAAACCTGCTCTCATAAACGGTCTCCCGAATCACGCTGGTACCATCAGCGCTCACCAACAAGGCACCTATCGGTTGCTGCATATCAGTGGGAAATCCTGGATAAGGAGCGGTTTCAATATCAGTTGCCTTCGGACGCCCCTCCATCTGAATCCTGACGGAGGTTTCTCCCTCCTCGATCTCGGCCCCGACCTCCCGCAGTTTTGTGATGGTGGCCCGGATATGTTCGCTCATAACATTTTCCAAGGTCACATCACCGCCTGTGGCGGCAACCATCGCCATATAAGTACCTGCTTCAATCCGGTCGGGAATAATGGAATAATCGGTCCCATGCAGGCTTTTTACGCCCTGCACACGAATAACGTCGGTCCCTGCACCCCGGATCTTCGCCCCCATACAGTTGAGCATGACCGCCAAATCCACAATCTCCGGTTCCTTCGCAGCATTCTCCAGAATCGTGGTCCCAGGCGTCAGCACTGCCAAGTAAAGCAAATTAACGGTTGTACCCATACTGGACCGGTTAATGAAAAACCTGGTCCCTTGCGGCTTGGTGATTTTGCCTATCATACAACCGTGCTCAATGGCCACCTCAGCCCCGAAGGCCTGGAAACCCTTTAAATGAAAGTTCACCGGCCGCGGACCCAGAAAACACCCGCCGGGCAGCGGCACCACAGCCTCATGGCGTTTGGCCAACAAAAGTCCGGCCAAATAAAAGGAAGCCCGCAACTTTCGCGCCAGTTCATACGAGGCTTTACTGGAGTTCAGGGTTGATCCGTCAACGGACCACTTCCCCTTATCCAGCGATTGAACTGTGACGCCAACCTCCCGGAGCAGGTCGAAAATTACATGGACATCGGTATTGTCCGGGATGTTTTCTAATACCACCGGCTCTTCGCCAAGGGCGGCACCGACAATAAGAGCCAAGGCACTATTCTTGGCTCCGCTGATCGTAATTCTTCCGTAAAGCGGCTTCCCTCCCTGGATTCTTAAACAATCCAAGTTCAAACCCCTTCCCCGTCAAGATAAAATCGGACCAATTCTTCAAGGATCTGGTCTCTGTCCAACCGCCGGATTAAAACCCGGGCATTACCGTGGTTGGTAATATATGCCGGATCACCCGACAAAAGGTATCCCACCACCTGATCCAGGGGATCATAGCCTTTATCCTTCAATGCATTACAGACCTGGCGCAGGATCAGACGGACCTCCGTCATCTCAATTTCTTTTGGTGAAAACCGCATGGTTGCTTCATTGGACTGCTCTCCCATAATATCACCTCCGAAGTTGGCGGACAGTGCCCTTAGTATCTACCCTTTCGCCCTGTTTTACGCCGTTACATTCGGGGTAGCAAACTCGTCCTTTTTCAAGGATAGATTAATATCCAACTCACCAAAGGGAGTAATAATGGGAATGGCCAGCGTCGTATGGATATGCTTGAGAAAATCCGGGATTTTTTTGTCCATAATAAACAAGGGGGGTGTAATATTGCAATTGAACCCCAGCATGGACAGGTTTGTGCTCGCCGTACCCACAATAATATTCTTCAATTCACAGATGGCGCTCATTCCCATTTCGTTGATGTCATCAACTTCCATACACATCATCCGGGAGATGATCTTTTTGGCGGTTTCCGTCGACATACCGCAAATAACCTGTCCCTGAAGATCTCCCAACACGCCCACCAATACCAAGATATCGTATTTCTCCAAAGGCTCCTCATTAAAGAAGGGTCTTCCTGCTGAAACGTCGGGATTCAGCATGGATTCAATCACCGTATACGCTGCTTTAACAAAGGAGTCAATATGCTGGAACGACATAATTACGCCTCCCCTTGCGCTATAACACGAAGCTTCTTAATCATGCCCGCCGGATCTGTTGCTTTGTAAATCAGGGTCCCTGCCACCAAATGATTGGCGCCTGCCTTTATGACCTCCCGGGCGGTTTCCAAGTTGATCCCACCATCCACACCAATGTCACAAGAAAAACCTTCTTTGTCCAATTTTCCCCTTAATAAGGATATCTTGGGTAAAACTTCCGGAATAAATTTTTGTCCGCCAAAGCCGGGGTTAACCGTCATTAACATTACCAGTGATAACTCGGAAAGGATATAATCCAGACTATCAAGGGGCGTACCGGGATTCAAAGCCACACCGGCGCTGCACCCGGCAGCTTTAATCTGCTGGATTAGCCGGTGGATGTGCTTGGTGCTCTCCACATGAACGGTAATCCGCTCCACACCAGCCTCGGCGAAGGCCGGAATTAGCTCTTCCGGGTTGTCAACCATAAGATGAGCATCCATCGGTAGGGTAGTTACAGAACGCAACATGGCGACAACCGGCGGCCCAAAAGTCAGGTTTGGGACAAAATGCCCATCCATAATATCCAGGTGCAACCAGTCAGCTTCGTTTATTTTCGCCAATTCAGACCGCAGATCGGCAAAATTCGCATTTAAAATGGATGGGGCGATCTGAAGATTCAACCGTAAAACTCCCTTCCCGACCCGTTAACCATGGACTTACCCTCCGGACGGATCAGTTCATGGTTTAAAAAGCATTTTCTGTTTTATTTATATCGATTCTCGTAAAACCCTCGAATTTCCTGCATAAAATCCTTATAATGCTCATAACGGAACCCGTGAATCTTCCCGTTTTCCACACCGGACTTCACGGAACAACCAGGTTCCGCCAAGTGTAAACAGCCTCGGAATCTACACCCACCCATCCTGGTAAATTCGGTGAAAAAGGACGGTAATTCATCGGGCGTCAAAAAATCCAAATCAATCTGGGTAAAACCCGGAGTATCCGCCACATAGCCCCCACCCGGCAACGGAAGGAGTTCCACCTGACGGGTGGTATGACGACCCCGCCCAATCTTTCTGCTGACAGTACCGGTCTTTAACCGGTAACCGGGGCTGACCATGTTGAGCAGAGCCGACTTGCCAACACCGGAGGGACCGGCCACTACGGTTACCTGTTCCCGGAGATCTCTTTTTAACAACATTTTGCCCTGATTGGTCAGGGTACTTGTCACCCGGACTTTGTAGCCGATCTCCTCATAGAGCCGGGCTATTTTTTCGGCCTCAGCTTTTTTCACCAAGTCGGCCTTATTAAAAACAATCATACAAGGGATCGCTGCCGCTTCGGCCAGCACAAGAAAGCGATCAATCAAGACAGTATTGTAATCCGGGTTTTTTAAGGCAAATACCAGTAATATCTGAGTAACATTGGCAATATATGGCCTTTTTAAAACCGTAGTCCTGGGCAGGATCTCTTCGATGGTACATTTCCCTTCTTCGCACCGTTGGTACCGCACCAAGTCGCCAACTAATAGTTCATCTTCCCGGCGCAGTCTCCCCCGGGCTTTTGCCTCCATGATCACCCCATTCTCGTCGGCCATCGTATAAAAGCCGGCAATACCTTTTAACACCCTGCCCACCGGGAGATGTGAGGCTTTTTCCTTCATGGAATGACCTCTTCCCCTTTTAGGACATTATCAAGATAGACATAGGCCTTTGCTGGCCCAGTGACTTGTACCGGCACATCCACCCGCTCCCCGGGCTGGTGTTTCCCGCGATAAACTGTACGATGGCCTTGACTGTCGGCAACTACAATCTTTACATGTTGCAACGCAGGGCCTGAATCAATCCGAACGTGGATCCTGCCCTGACGCATCTCCGCAGAAGCAGCACTCGGACTTCCCGGGCTTGCTCCGCCAAACTGACCGGCACTGACCACAAAGGACATGGCCGTCCCCAAGGGCACATCTGTGCCGGGGGCAGGTTGCTGGTCTAGGATCTGACCCTCAGGAAAAGCACTGACCTCCGGGGTTGCTTTATTAAAGACCAAACCCAGTCCGGCCAGTTCCGCCTGGACTTCCGCCAATTGCCGACCAATAAAGTTAGGCACTTTAACCGTATCCACATTCGGACCAAGGCTTAAATACAAGTCAATCCGGGCATCCTTTTGGATGCTGGTTCCTGCTTCCGGTTTTTGCCGCGCCACATAATTCTTGGGAATCTCATTATTGGGTTCCATATAAATATCACCCAACCTGAGCCGGCTGCTTTCCAGAGCAAGTTCTGCTTCCAACTGGGATTTACCGATTAAGTCCGGAACAATGACCATTTCATACCCTCTACTGAGAGTTAGCTTAATCTCCCGGCCAATGCGGATTTTTCTGTTTGCTTCGGGTTCCTGGGCAACCACTCGCCCCTCCGCTATTTCCGAATGAAAGACCCGCCGGGCTACTTCCACCTTCAACTGGTGCTCTCCGGCCACCCGGGTTGCCTCATCCAAAGTCATCCCGCGCAGGTCGGGGACCTCTACAGCCGCGCGGGGTTTTATGGCCAACTTAAGCCCAAACCCGGTGAGGGCCATTATGGCAATAACCGATAAGGCATAGGCCAACCACTTGAACCAGGGTTGTTTCCGGGATGGTTTCTCAGGGGTAACCGCAGCAATGGCCTGAGTTGGCAGGTCTTCGGTCTCCCCTTCCATAATCAGCATTTCAGAGCCAAGCGCCGCATGGATCTCCCGCAGCATTGCATAGGCCGTGGAATATCGCTCAGACAAGGGTTTGGCCAAGGCCTTTTCCACAATGCGACTGACTGCCGGGGGAATTCCCAGGCGCAACCGTTCCACCGGAACAGGCTCCTCCTGAATATGCTTGAGGGCAATGGCAATTGGGCTTTCCCCGGTAAAAGGAACCTTACCGGTTAACATCTCGTACAACACACAACCTAAGGAATACAAATCCGATTGGGTTCCGACAATACCACCCTCAGCTTGTTCCGGAGAGAAATATTGCACCGACCCAAAGACCATACCGGTTTGGGTCATGCCGCTGGCGCTGACCGCCCGCGCAATACCAAAATCGGTTACCTTTACCCTGCCCTCCGGCGTAATCAGAATGTTATGGGGTTTAATGTCACGATGAATGATATTATGCTGGTGGGCGTGTTGCAGCGCCTCACAGATTTGGGCGGCAATGGTCAAGGCCCGCCGGACGGAAAATGGTGCTTCGCGCCGGATCAACTCTTTGAGATTCTCTCCGGCCACATACTCCATGACAATATAATCAATGCCGTCTTCATTCCCCACATCATAAATATTCACTACATTAGGATGGGAAAGGCTGGCGGCAGCCTGCGCCTCCCGGCGAAAACGCTCCACAAACTCGGAATCGTTGGCATACTGGGAACGCAGGATTTTTACAGCAACAGGACGGCGCAATAATGAACATTCCGCTTTATAGACCAAGGCCATGCCGCCTTCGCCCAATAACTCCACAATGTGATAACGGTTTCCCAGAACTTTCCCAATCACCAACTATTCACTCCCCTGGGCAGGATTAAACACTGTTTTCCGATGGATGAATCTGTCTTTGATGGATAAATCTATCTTTGACGCTCAACTTAGCCTTAACCTATCCGTATTTACTTCGTCGGAGGAACTTCAATTCCTCTTCTTCCCCGTTATTTTTACGTCGAACCAAAGCCTCCCACGAACTTCCAGACTAATGACCAATCAGGTATTTTAAACAAGGGGCTCCATAAGCCGGTATAAAATGGGAGCGGTTTAGATCTCCACCACAATAATGGTGACATTATCCGGGCCGCCTTTCCCATTAGCCTGTTCCACAAGACTGTCAGCCAATTCCTGTGGGCTTTTGTCCTCACTGATGACTGCCGCAATCTCCTCATCACTTAAGGGGCCGCTCAGCCCGTCAGTACACAGAAGGAAACGGTCACCCGCTTCAATCGGCAGTTCAACAAGCTCTATCTCCGGCAAGTTCGGCGTACCCAAGGCCCTGGTCAAGATGTTGCGCTGCGGATGGTTCCGGGCTTGCTCAGCTGTAATTCCCCCGTTGGCCACCAACTCTTCCACCAAAGAATGATCCCGGGTTAAGCGCCTGAGTTCGCCCTGCCGCCATTGGTAGACCCGGCTGTCGCCGATGTGTCCGATAACAGCTTTGTCATCTTTTATATAGAGCACAGCAAGGGTTGTCCCCATTCCTGAACAATTCGGATCTTTACCGGCCATGTCCAATAAGGCCCGGTTGGCCTGCTCAACCGCACGTTTCAGTGCCCTTCGAAAATCGGATTTTCCCTTGATCCGGAGTATATATTCCACCGCCAAAGCACTGGCGACCTCACCGGCATTATGGCCGCCCATCCCGTCGGCCACCACAAAAAGGCCGTCGCGCCACCCCATACTGTCTTCATTCTTTTCCCTAACATGTCCAACATGAGTCGCCATACCAACCCGCATTCCTGTCACCCCTCAACGGCAAAGGTCACTCCCGGTAATATTTCTCCCACCCTCAATGCTTACTCGCCTCCGTCGCCTCTAATAACAAAAACTGCATGGTGGTTTCACCAACCCGGATAATATCCCCCGACCGAAGATACTCTTGGCGGATCCGGCGGTCATTCAAATAAGTGCCGTTGGTACTCCCTAAATCCTCCAATACATACCCGTCTTCCCGCGCACGGTACCGCAGGAGGGCATGTTCCCTGCTGGCTTTAGTATCAGTGAGTAATACGAAGCAATCATCCTTCCGGCCGATTTTCATTACAGTAGGCATCAGTAAATACTCCCGTCCCATGTCCCGTCCGGTAAGGACCACCAGTCTGTAACGGCGCTTTCCATTGGCAGTGGCGTTGGCTTTTTTGTATATCCTTGTTTCTTCCAAAAGCTCATCCTCCCGTTGCTTTCCTTTATCGGAGGATTGCCCGGGCCATTTCAACCCCATGACCTTTCGGACAAGACGCCACACACCCATTGTTCTTACCTCCCTACAGACCGCGTCTGCTTACTGCCATATCATTAATGTTTATTTGACATAATTGTTTCCTGCCGCAGCTGACCACAGGCAGCCAGCACTTCCTCCCCCCGGCTACGCCTGAGCGTCGCCGGGATCCCTGCCCTTTGCAGGTCATCCAAAAATCGCTCAATAGTCGCCCGGGTTGAAGCTGTCCACTGGCTACCCGGAACACTATGAAAGGGAATCAAATTAACATGGGATAACCAGCCTTTGGCAAAGGCAATAAGCCCCTCAAGATCCTTCCGGGAATCGTTAATACCCCGAATCATAATGTACTCCAGAGTCACCCGGCGCCCGGTCGCCGACGCATATTCCCGGCAAGCGTCATGCAGATCCCCAAGGGGATAAGCCCGGTTGACCGGCATTAGGCTGCTCCGCAACTCATCATTGGTGGCATGAAGGGAAACTGCCAGGTTGTATTGGAAGCCCTTTTTAGCCAAGGCCAATATTTGGGGAACAAGTCCCGCTGTGGAGATAGAGATGTGCCTGGCGGATATGTTTAATCCATAGGGGGCTTTCAAGATCTCTAAAGCTTTGAGCAGGTTATCGTAATTGGCCAATGGCTCCCCTTGTCCCATTACTACAACATGACTGATCCTCTTCTGTTTTCTGCGCCCGATCTGGCGGACAGCATCCACCATCTCACCCGCGCTCAGGTTCCGGACAAAACCTGTTTGGCCGGTAGCGCAAAACCGGCAGTTCATAGCGCAACCCACCTGTGAGGATAAGCAAACAGTCTGCCGTTTCTTCTCTGGAAGATAAACACCCTCCACCGATTCACCATCTGCCAACGCAAACAGGTATCTTTCGGTCCCGTCTCCGGCAGAGCGGGTTAAAGCAACGGCCAACGCCTGTGCCCGCCATCCCCTCTCCGTCAGGGCCCGCCGTAAACCATCGGGCAGATTCCGCATCTCCCCAATATCCGTTACTTGCCGGTCATACAACCAATTGAGGATCTGGTCCGCCCGGAATAACTCGGCATCAAGGGACCGCATCAATTCCCGCATTTCATCCCGGGTTAAACCCAATAAATCCATAAGCTCACCTTTATCCAATCTTGATCCGTCCAAAAATCCCTTATCTTTTCATTATACCCGCAATTACCCGCTGGCACAATCCATTAGGAGCGGAGATTATCATTGAACCAATCATTTTTAAAAATAAAAAGCGGGAGCACCCGCCTGTTGACATTAAAGCAAATCCATACCTACCTCACTCTTTTACCGTTACCTGTAATTATGCGGTGTATTTTGTCTCTAACCTAAGTTTATCGGCAATTTTAGCAATAAAGGAGGCAGTAGTAGGAAACTTCCCTTTCCCCCGCTCCCCGGGGCCGAAGATTTTGACAAAGGTCTCCGGATTGCCGCGTTGCCAACCTACTTCAATGGTATGGCGAATAGCTGATTCCACCCCGCTGGAGGTTGAACGGTACTTGTCAGCAATTCGGGGATAAAGGTGTTTGGTAATATTTCCTAACAACTCCACCTCTTGGACAGCCATAATAATCGCATCCCGTAAGTATGCATAGCCGCGAAAATGCGCCGGGATCCCCATCTCATGGAAGAGTTTGCTGACCCGCAGCTCTAAATCGTTTTCCACCCGTTCTTTACTTACATGGATGGGACCATACCCGTTCGGATCTTCCTTAGCCCGGTTCTCCTTCGGCATCACATCCCGCCCGAATTGACGAATCCGTTCAATCAGCGTTGTTGTGTCAAAGGGTTTGGCCATGTAATAAACAGCTCCCATACTGATCATCCGTTGCACCATTGCCTCTTGTTCAAAGGCAGTCAACACGATGATCTTGGGCATCGGCGAGTAATCCTGCAGCCTTTCCATCACGCCGATCCCGTCCAGATATGGCATGGTAATGTCTAAAATAAGCACGTCCGGATTCACCGCCTTAATCTTCTCCAAGGCGGCAAGTCCGTCGTAGGCCAAGCCCACCAGCTCCATATCGCTCTGCAGAGCCAAGTGGTCGCTTAGCGCCGCGCAAAGCTCCCGATTGTTATCGGCAATCATCACCCTGATTTTTTCACTACTCATCGTTACACCCCCGCCAGGTTGTTCAAAGGCTCCGTAACTCAAACCCCTGCAATCGTGTGGCATCTCCGGAACCTTTAACACAATATTGATTATATTCAATTCGACGAAGGTCTGACTTATCCTTCATTTGCGAAAATTTTCTCCATTATCATATTACCATTTGTTTATCTTCCACCTTAGCCAAGGTTTCCCGGTCGATATCCATTAATAGGAGATTGCGCCACTGGGTATCGTTCAACCTTCGCAGCCGCCCCCGGCAGCGAAATCCTACTTTTCTGTAGCAATTAATCGCCCTTTTGTTGGCCTGATAAACCCGGAGGTAGATCCGGCTAAGATTTAAATGTTCAAAGGCAATGTCCAGTAAAGCCCGGACGGCAGCCCGGCCATACCCTTGGTTCCAGTATTCTTTCTCACCAATGCAGATCCTAAGTTCCGCTTCCCGCTTGCGCCAGGAGATGTGATCCAACTCCAGTTCTCCCAGGAGTTTACCCTCAAGGGTCTCCAAGGCAAAAAGCCGCTGGTTCCGGGAGCCCCGGCAATCAGCGAACCACTGGCGACACTCCTCCAAAGTCTTGGGTTGCGGTCCGTCCATATATTGTCCTACTTCCGCATCATTGTTCCAACGGGCAACCGCACTTAAGTCCTCTTCCTTTAGCGGACGAATCCGGACCGGCTTAAACTGCGCCATTCTTGGGCCACCTCTTATTCCGATTGTTTCTGCAAAAAGTGCTAAGTTTGTTGCTACAACGCCATCCGGTGAGCGCAGGCGGGTAATGGCCGTGAGTATTCACGGCAACAAGCCATCGTTCACAGTTTGTTTCGAAATAAGAGATTCGATTTGCGCATACTAAACCCTTCCGTCAATTGCAGGCGAATCCAGCGAAAATTGGCAGAAGACCATATTTAATCGAGCTCGGCCGTACGGCGTAACACCGCAACCAGATTGGCGCCAATAATTCCTTGGATGACCTCAGGTGCCCATCCCTCCTCCTCCATGGCAGCAAAGACCTCCGGAAAATCGGTGACATCTGTTATGCCACGGGGTGTTTCTTTGATGCCGTCAAAGTCGCAACCAAAGGCTGGACAACCCATCCCACCGACTTCCATGATATGCTCTATATGTTTTAACGCATGACGAACGTTGGCGGTTTCCTCGGTCAGGAAAGGCGGGTACATCGCCACCCCTACCGTCCCGCCTAAATCTGCCAGGGCTTTGATCTGGTCATCCGTCAGATTCCTGGGATGGAACATCAATGCAGCGGCATTGGCATGGGTCGCCAGGACAGGTCCGGGGGGTTGAGCTCGGATAATCTCCCAGAACCCCTCCTGATGCAGGTGGGAGAGATCAAGGGCCATCCCCAGATCGGTCAAACACGCCAACGCCATCCGCCCCTTCCTGGTCAGGCCGCCGTTGGCTAAAACGCCTGCCGCAAAGGGATTGGCATGATTCCAAGTCAGGGAAACCATCCGGATACCTAAAGCATAGAACTCCTCCAGCCGCTTCACTTCTCCCTCCAAGGGCTCCAGTCCCTCCAAGGCCAAAAGCACCCCTGTTTTTCGGCTGTTTTCCCACAGGCGCCAATCTTCGGCCTCCCTCAGCCAGACGCAGTCCTCCGTATGTTCCCGGTACTTTCGGGCAAACTCCTCTAACAATCCCACCGCCCAGGCGTAGGATGAACCCCTTTCTTCAGCACAGATTGCCAACACTTGCAGATCCACCCCGGCTCTGCGCAAGCGCACCAAATCCATGTGCCCATGGGCGCTCTCTTGAAAAAAAGAACGACTTTCTCCCGTCGCCGCCACCAGTGTATCCGCATGCCCATCCGCCACCGGCCAGTACTGTTTCCAAGGCATCTTCCACCCACAACCTCCGTTTCTCTTCTCCCTTAGAAAGAAAAGGGACCTGCCCGGCAGGTCCCCTCAGACTACAGCATGGATTTAACGGGGCTCAACAATCAGTTTGATTGCCGTCCTTTCCTCCCCGTTGATGGAAACATCACTGAAGGCCGGGATACAGACCAGGTCTATCCCGCCTTGCGCCACGAATCCACGGGCAATTGCCACAGCCTTGACAGCTTGATTAATGGCGCCGGCTCCAATGGCCTGAATTTCAACGCTTCCTTTCTCCCGAATGACTCCGGCCATTGCACCCGCCACAGAGTTAGGATTAGATTTGGCCGCTACCTTAAGAAGTTCCATGCCCGCTTCCTCCCTTTGGCTATTTTTTACTTAAGCAATGTATATATTTTTGCCTAATTGCAAAATTCCTCTTTTTTTAAGCTAATAGATCAAAATATCTTTAACATTTTGTTTACTGTTCGCCAAAAACAAGGAGCACCAAGGCATGTTAAGTCCTTTGCGCCAGTTAAGTAATTATTGGCGGCAGCTTCCCCTTCCCTATAAATTTAATGGGAGGCCTTGTCTTATATGCCAAAGATCCGTGGATTTCTCCTAAGCCATAACTTTAAAACGTTCAATGACTTGAGTTGAACCGTTTTGCTGCAATTCCAAGATGACTCCGCAAATCGCCACCGGGCCGCTGGCCACCTCAAAACGGACGGGCAGTTTCGTCACAAACTTGCGGATGGCCAGTTCCGGAAGGACGCCCAAGACCGAGTCGACGGGCCCGCACATCCCCACATCAGTTATGTACCCAGTGCCCTGGGGGAGAATGGTTTCATCGGCCGTAGTGACATGAGTATGGGTGCCTAAAACCGCTGATACTTTACCATCCAAATAGCGAGCCAGGGCAATCTTCTCCGAGGTCGCCTCAGCATGCATATCCAAGAGGACATACGGGGTTTTTCTGCGGAGTTCCGCGGCAAGCTCCAAACCCATCCGGAAGGGACAGTCCAGGGCCTCCAGATAGACCTGGCCCAACAAATTGAAGACCCCCACCAACTCACCGTTGGCTGCGGTAAATAAACCGGCACCCCGACCGGGGGTGTCAGGTGGATAGTTTGCCGGCCGCAACACCCGTTCTTCCCTCTCTAAAACCTGGAAGATCTCCCGGTTCTTCCAGGTGTGATTCCCCAGGGTGATCACATCGATACCTGCATCTAAAAGCTCTTTGGTAACATCCAAGTTCAAGCCGAAACCTCCAGCGGCATTTTCGCCATTGGCCACAACCAAATCCGCCCGGTACTGCCTGCGGATCTCCGGCAACTTCTTTCGGACCGCTGCCCGTCCCGGCTTACCAACAATATCTCCTAAAAAGACCAGACGCATTCAGTTTTCTCCTTTTAATCCTAAAACTTACCCCCACCGGTAGTGGGGGCTGTGAGCAGATCTCTAAATTACTAGCGGTTAAAAATCATAACCCGTCCTTCCTCACGAATACCGATGAGCTTCTTCTCTTGCCTGGAGTCCTTCAGGTCTTCCAGCATATGCTCGATCAGCTCCTCCTGAAAAACCTGCTCCTCTTCACCGACTACATCTTCGGGATCACAAACCAACTCACCAAGTTTTTCTCGGACTAAATGCACAATCAGGGAGATCTCTTCCTGGCTCAGGGAAGAGATGTCACGAACTACTTCAAGAAAACTAAAGTTGTCCTGGGTGTAGTAGGAGATGGAGGCGATGCTGTAATTCCGTTGGTTCAGTTCGGCCAAGACCTCCAGACTCATTGTATAGTCTTGCAAGAAGAGTCGGAATTCCGCCTCTGCAAGCTCATGCCCGATGAGAAAGGTAAAATGAAGGGTCTTCTCCTGGGGATCCAAACTCAGGGTGGCGATCTCCGGATAACGGACCATCAACGATACGATGAGACTCATTGAATTATTAAAGGGCTCGCCTTCTTTCCAAAAAACACCTTTCATCCGTTACCCCTCCTTATCCGCCATAATTTAGTGCAGTCTCTAGTGTATATTTTCTTTTTGCCCAGCCAAAATCCTGCTCTTGCAATCACTAATCGCTTCATCATTCTTCACAATACCATTGGGTTCTATAAGCCGAAAATGAAATATTTTTTTCGAAAAAGAGGCCACCGCTTCCGGTGGCCTTGGTTTGTTATTTCGCATAATCCACAGCCCGGGTTTCTCGAATGACGGTAACTTTGATCTGTCCCGGATACTCCAGTTCGTTTTCGATCTGCCTGGCAACTTCCCGGGCTATCCGGATCGCGTTCAAATCATCGACCTTATCAGGCTTCACCATAATACGAATTTCCCTACCGGCTTGAATTGCGTAGGTTTTATCGACACCTTCGACGGATTCAGCAATACTCTCCAGTTTTTCCAGTCGCCTGATGTACGTCTCCAGGGTCTCCCGGCGCGCACCGGGTCTTGCTGCAGAGATAGCATCCGCCGCCTGAACTAGCACCGCTTCAATAGTATTTGCTTCAACATCGCCATGATGGGCGGCAATCGCATGGACAACCGCAGGGGATTCCTTGTACTTCCTTGCCATATCCGCACCGATGGTAGCATGGGGGCCTTCCACCTCATGGTCGATGGCCTTGCCAATGTCGTGCAAAAGACCGGCGCGTTTGGCTATTGCTACGTCAGCGCCAAGTTCAGCGGCCATAAGGCCGGCCAAATGAGCAACCTCAATCGAATGTTTAAGGACATTCTGCCCATAACTGGTCCGATATTTCAACCGACCAAGCAGTCGGATGAGTTCGGGGTGAAGTCCGTTGACACCGGTTTCGAAGGTAGCCCGCTCGCCTTCTTCCTTGATGATATTCTCCACTTCTTTTTGGGCTTTTTCCACCATTTCCTCAATTCGGGCTGGGTGGATCCGTCCATCGGTAATTAAGCGTTCCAACGCAATTCTGGCCACTTCCCGCCGGACCGGGTCAAAACCGGAGAGAATGACCGCTTCCGGCGTATCATCAATAATAAGGTCTATACCTGTTAAGGTCTCCAGAGCGCGGATGTTCCGGCCTTCACGGCCGATAATCCGTCCTTTCATTTCATCGTTGGGCAGCGCTACTACAGAAACAGTTGTTTCTGCCACATGATCAGCAGCGCACCGTTGGATGGCTGCCGAGATGATCTCCCTGGCTTTACGTTCGGACTCTTCCTTGGCCTTTGCCTCCAGATCCCGAATCCGCATACCGATCTCTTGTGAGATCTCACGCTCGACATTTTCAAGTAAAATGTTTTTTGCTTCCTCTGAAGAAAGACCGGAGATTCTTTCCAGTTCCTTTCGCTGGATCTGCTGGAGTTCTAACAACTCTGCTTTTAGTTTTTCAACCTCCGCCTCTTTCTTGGCAATCTGTTCCTCTTTTTTCTCAAGATTTTCGGACTTGCGGTCTAACGACTCTTCCTTTTGCAGCAGTCGTTTTTCCTGTCGTTGAATGTCGTTACGCCGTTCCCTGATCTCTCGCTCCAAGTCGTTTTTGACCCGGAGGGCTTCCTCTTTGGCCTCGAGCAATGCTTCGCGCTTTTTTGCTTCAATTTCTTTCTCTGCATTATCAATGAGCGCCCGGGCCTTTTCTTCAGCTGAGTTCAACCGCATCTTGGCCAGAAGTTTTTCAAGGTACAAACCAAGAACAGCGCCAACGCCGAAAATCAGAATGATTGGTAATAATTGTTTAATTATATCTATACCTGACACCTCCTTTCACATTTGCAAAAGTAGAAACATAAACCAATAAAGCCGAGTAAGAACTCGGCTTCCCATAGGTGTTCTACTCCAATTATCATTTTATCCATTTTTCTTAACCCTGTCAAGTATCCTCCTCTGCGTAACCGCAGGCCCTGATGGCTTCCTCTGTGAAACCGGATTGGGCTAAATACCGTAGAACCCTCATCTTCTCTTTCCGCGAAGGGTTCTCTGTTTGGGACAGCCGTTTCTCCGCAATCTGCCGCGCAAGGCGGTATTCCTCCGTCCAAGGATACCACTCCTCAAGATACCGGCGAATATCCTCTTCTGGCAGGCCGTTTTCTAGCAACCGCCCAAAAACATACTCCCTTCCTTTACCTTTGTTACGATAATGGGCAATCCGGTCCCGGGCAAATTCGTCATCCTTGATATAGCCCCAATCGGTGAGCCGCTCAAGGCATTCGGCGATCTCCGCTTCAGCATAACCCCGGCGGCGCAGGGCTTCGCTCATCCCCCAACGAGAATAGGCCCGCTGCCCCAAAAGCCGTAAAGCCTCTTGCATACCACTGCGTTTCAAAACACATCAGGCCTTTGCTTTCGCCTGTTTTTCGTCCTTAGCCCCTTTGGCTTCCGCGGCTTCCGCGGCGTTATTTAAGCGGGCGATCCCCACCGCCGCCAGAACCTTCTCCTCCACCTCTTTAAGCAACGCAGGATTGTTCTGTAAAAAGTCACGGGCATTTTCCCGGCCTTGGCCAATTCTGGTGTCGCCATAGGAATACCAAGCACCGCTCTTATTTATAATATCAGCTTCCACCGCCATATCCAGAATTGTTCCCGCCTTGGAGATCCCAATGCCGTAGAGAATATCAAACTCTGCCTCTTTAAACGGCGGTGCCACCTTGTTTTTGACCACCTTCACCCGTGTACGGCTGCCCACCATTTCACTGCCCTGTTTCAAAGTCTCGATCTTGCGCACTTCCATCCGGATGGAAGCGTAAAACTTAAGGGCACGTCCGCCCGGGGTGGTTTCGGGATTACCGAACATCACGCCAACCTTCTCCCGGATCTGGTTAATGAAGATGACAATTGCCCGGGATTTGCTGATGGCGCCGGTCAATTTCCGCAGCGCCTGCGACATGAGGCGGGCTTGCAACCCTACATGGGCATCGCCCATCTCGCCCTCGATCTCCGCCCGCGGGGTCAGCGCTGCTACCGAGTCAACAACAACTATATCAACGGCATTGCTGCGCACCAGTGCTTCGGCTATCTCCAAGGCCTGTTCCCCAGTATCAGGCTGGGAGATCAGGAGATTGTCAATATCCACACCAAGTTTCCGCGCATAAATCGGGTCCAGGGCATGCTCGGCGTCGATGAAAGCAGCAACCCCACCCAGACGCTGGGCCTCGGCTGCTATATGCAAAGCAACTGTGGTTTTACCGGAGGACTCCGGCCCGTAAATCTCGACGATCCGCCCGCGCGGCACGCCGCCGACGCCCAAGGCCAGGTCCAACGTGATCGCGCCCGTCGGAATAACTTCAATGTTCATCTTGTCAACTGCTTCACCAAGTCTCATGATGGAACCCTTGCCAAACTGCTTCTCAATCTGCAGCATAGCCATTTCCAACGCTTTTTGCTTCTCTGCGGTAGACATCTTATCGCCCGCCTTCCCCCAAACATTTGTTCGCTTCCTAGTATAACAGAGTTTGCCCCTTGTGTCAATGAATCTTAAATCCCTGCATAATATCGGCATTATCCTCTGTTGCCCAGTTTAAACCGTTGCAATTCCCGGTATGTCGGTCCACCCGGACTCAGGACACTCTCGATCAAAGCAAATCCATCAACAGTCATCCTGCCGGATATCCCCGCCGCCAGCCGGGCCCGGTCAAACATGGCCGGAGATGCCTTTACCCGCCCAATGGTCAGGTGAGGCCGGAAAACCCGGTCCTCCCGGGGCAGGCCCAGCTTAAGGCAGGCCGACTCCACGCTCTCCGCCAAGGCGGCAATGGGCTCCTGCCCCTCGGCAAGCCCCAGCCAAAGCACCCGTGGCTCACCGTGGCGGGGAAAGACGCCCCCCGGGCCAAATTTAAGATCAAAGGCAGGATGCAGGGCTGACACTTCCCGGAGCTCCGGGGCCAAACGCGCCGGCATTTCCGGGGGCTGCTCCCCCAGGAACTTCAAGGTAAAATGCAGTTGCTCCGGGGGCGTCCACCTGATCCCGCTGCTTGTTTCAGATAACTCACGGATGCACCCGGTCACTTTCCGCTGCAGATCCGCCGTCAACCAAATCCCTAGAAACAGCCGTATTCTCTTCACCCCCCTTGACTACTTTGCGCTCTAAAACAAAGCGCCCGTTCAGACTATATACTTTAATCAGATCCACCGCGGTGAGGGTAATGGCCCGGCCTCCTTCTCCGTCCTCCACAGGATCAAAGTGCAATAACGCCAGGCTAAAGGGCACACCATCCTGGGAAACGTTCTCCAGGGCCCGGACACCGGCGGCTCCGGTGGTGCCCGCATCCACCACCCGGGTGCCACTGCGCTCATAGATACGCGCCCGGTGGTCGTGACCATGCAACACCAAGGGGACCTTCCCCAGCAAACCCCGGGCCACGGTGACATTATGGACTGCCACCAGGTCGGGCGCTTTTTCCAAACGGGCAAACTCTGCAGTTAACTCCTCCGCCGCTTGCCGCAGCTCCTGGGCTGTGGCTGTCAACTTCCCGGTTTTGGCGGTCGGGTCACGCCAGGCCAAAATATTCAGGCCTTTATAGGTTACAACTCCGTTATCCAGCACACGGATACCCCGGATCTGCTTTAGCCTGGCAATGGCCTCCGGCGCATCATGGTTCCCCGGCACAAAGAAATAGGGTACGCCAACCCCCGCCAAGGCTTCGGCCATCCGGGCCTCCAGCGGCGTACCGTAATCGGTGATGTCGCCGGTGTCAATGATCAGGTCAGCCCCAAACCCCTTGACCACCCGCCGCAGAAAGTCGTAAGCCGCCGGATTGTTATGAATATCGGAAACGTGAACGACCTTCAAGGTCCCGTCGGCCCGGGCCAAGGGATCCAATTGGTCAACTTGGGTAAAGAGGCGGTTGAGATTGCCGGCCATCACCTCCAGTTTGCGCCCTAGCGTATCTAGTTGTGCCAGGCCCTTATCCACCAGATCCAACAACCAGGGGGCTGCTTCCAGCATCCCTTCGTACCGGGGTCGGTCAAAAGCCTGCTGGTTGTATTGGATCATCACACCACCTAAAACCACGCCAGTAAAGACCGCCCCTAACAGCAGCGATCGCACCCAGCGCTTCCAGTTGGCCCAACCCCAAATGATCATGCCGGCCATCACGCCCGCCCCAGCCCCCACCAAAAGCAACACCAGGAAAAAATGGATAAAGATCCGGCGCAGTTGGGGAAGGAAAGTTTGCAGGTATTCGGCGGGTTTTTCCTGGTCGGCCAATTCTGATTGTAACAGGTTTTCATCGATCCGGTTCAGTTGCACGCAGAAGGCCACCGGAACCCCGTGGGTATCCGCTTTGATCTGCCCCAGCGGGGGAAGCACCAGGCGTGTTTCGCCCCGGACCGACCAACGCATCTGCAGTCGGAGATCGAGGGGACCCAGCCGTGTGTCCATTGTTCCAAAGAAATGCAGGGCCAATGCGCTAAAGAGTATTACAATAGCGGTTTGCGTCAGCCGTTGCCAAAAACTTCGGCCCATGCTTTACCTCCTGTTCTTCATTGCTTGGCCAGATATTGCCATAGCATGGTCAAGCCCGCCTGAGCCGTCGCCAGTTTATTTTCTGTCCGGTCCCAGGGGAAATGATGGCAGAGCACCTGCACGCCGCCGGGTGCGGCCAGAGCCGTATAAACCAGTCCCACCGGCTTTTCCGGTGTGCCACCGCCGGGACCGGCGATCCCGGTGGTTGCCAAGCCTAAATCTACACCATAGCGCCGCCGAAGGCCCTTGGCCATCGCCTCTGCCGTCTCCGGGCTAACCGCCCCGTGGCACCGGAGGGTTTCCTCCTCCACGCCAAGCAGCTTCTTTTTGGCTTCGTTGCTGTAGGCAACAATCCCTAACATAAAGTAGGCGGAACTGCCAGGAACCTCCGTAATCCGGTGTCCAAGCAAACCCCCGGTGCAGGACTCGGCCAGACCGAGGGTCAAACCCTGTTCCAACAGCAAGCGGCCCACTCCGTCCTCCAAACGTTCCTCGTCCGCGCCATAAATGTAGGTGGCCAACCGCTCCCGCAACGCAGCCTCCAGCGGCGCCATGCGCGCCAACCCCTCTTGGCGCGTTGCGGCCTTCACGGCCAAACGCAGATGGATCTCGCCGTGTTTGACGTAAGGGGCGATCGTCACCCCGTCCCGAACCTCTAACAGGTCGGTGATACGTTCTTCCAGGGCCGACTCTCCGATCCCGGTGGTTTTGAGGACCCGGGTGATCAAACCGGGGTGGTCCTGACCTAAAAGCTGCCGGAGCCTGGGGAGCACCTCGCCGGTCATCAGCATTTTCAGTTCCAGCGGGACACCCGGAAGGGCCACTATATACTTCCCGTCTTTCTCCAACCAAATCCCCGGCGCGGTCCCCCGGGGATTGGGCAAAGGGCGGGCCGACGGGGGCAACAAGGCCTGCTGCCGATTGATCTCTGGCATCAGCCGCTGCCGGCGGGCAAAATATCCCTCTACCTGCGCCAGGGCTTCTTCATTCAGGGTTAGTTCCTCACCGATCAGCTGGGCAAGGGCAAACCTGGTCAAGTCATCCTGGGTAGGACCCAGCCCGCCGGAAAGCAGCAGGAGATCCGAGCGTTGCCAAGCCCGCTCCAGCGTTTCGACTATTCGCTCTAAATTATCCCCAACGGTTGACTTATAATATAGATCAATTCCCAACTCCGCCAATTGCCGGGCCAAAAAAGCGGCATTGGTATCCACGATCTCCCCCAACAACAGTTCCGTCCCGATACAAACAATCTCTGCGCGCATGCCGGGTCCCCCCATGTGAGAATACGGAACAAGCCGGCGGCGACCCCATCCGGTCGCACCGGCCCATTGCTCCAGTATACTCAGGTTAATTCTCATTTCGTCGGCATTCTCCTGCCGGTTCAAGGCAAAGAACCAACGGATAATCTTTCCCAGCTTACGCTGCGGTTGCCAGTTTTAGCAGCGACCGGAATTCCTCACCGGAGATCTTCTCCTGTTCCATCAGAATTTCACTGACTTGCTTGATCAGGTCCACACGGGCATTGATAATCCCGCGGACCCGTTCCTCCTGCTCCTCCAGGATCTCCTTGGCCGCCTGGTGGAGCTTCTCCTGGGAGAGGTACTTCTCGTTGACAATTCCCAGCGACGAGAGACCTGCACCAATCAACTGGCTCACCAGTTGATTGGCCTGCTCAAAATCTTGGCTCGAGCCGGTGCTGCGTTCCCCGTAGATGGCCTCTTCCGCCACCGCGCCGCCCAAGCAAACGGCAATCCTGTCCAGAATATGCTCCTTCGTATATAAGTGCCGTTCTTCCACAGGCACAGGCCGCATAAAACCCAAGGCCCGCCCGCGGGAGGTAACCGTCACCGAGGCCACCGACCCCGGATCAACCACCTCACTGACCAGGGCATGGCCCACCTCATGGCCGGCGACACGTTTCAACTCCGCGTCGGTGGGACGTTTCTCCAACCTTTCCCCGAGGATCACCTTGTCGATGGCTTCCCGCAGTTCCTCCTGGCCGATGCGGGTCTTGCCCTTCCGGTAGGCCAAAATGGCCCCCTCATTGCAGAGGGACTCCAAGTGAGCACCGGAGAAACCAAAGGTCTCACGGGCAATTTCCTCCAGATCCACCTCATCCTCCAGCGGTTTGTTCCGCATGTGAATCTCCAGGATCCGCAGGCGTCCTTCCTTCTCCGGCAGATCCACCCGGACCTGCCGGTCAAAACGACCGGGCCGAAGCAGCGCATCATCCAAGAGGTCGGCCCTGTTCGTGGCCGCCACCACCAGAATATGCACATCATCATGACTGCGGAGCCCATCCATCTCCACCAGAAGCTGGTTCAAGGTCTGGTCATACTCCAGGTGGGAGGTATGGGTCCCCCGCTTCCCACCGATAACCTCGATCTCATCAATAAAAATAATGGCGTGGTTTTTGCCATGTTTCTGGGCCAAACTACGGGCCCTGCCAAAGAGCTGCCGGATCCGTTGGGCGCCTACCCCGGCATACATCTCGATAAACTCGGAACCAGAGGCATAGACAAAAACCGCCCCCGTATACTCCGCCGCCGCCTTGGCCATGAGCGTCTTGCCCGTGCCCGGCGGCCCGGTCAACAGGATACCTTTGAGGGGCCGGATCCCCAGTTGCTCGGTGCGGGAGGAGTCCTTGACAAAATCCAAAGCCTCCATCAACTCACGCTTGGCCGTATCCTGGCCGCCAATGTCACTGAAGGTCACTTGACTGATGGGCGGAGCTCCTTCCCCGCCGCCCAGGAACTCAAAGTTTCTGCCCACACCCCGGCCCTGGGTCAAAAGGTACAATGCGGCTACCGCGCCGCCCAGAAAGAGAAAAGGCGTGATATCCAAACCTAAATAGATCAAAAAAACAAACACACCCGCTCCAGCTCCGATTAACCATTCCATACCCATCAACGGCCACCTCCTGTCATCACCAAAACGGACGATCCGACGGTCGGCAGGCCAACCACCCGGTAAAGCCGGTCCTTCCCCTGCTCCAAGCGGACAAAAATGAAACGGTCCCCGACTTCAATCCCGACCCGAACCTTCTCTTCTGCTGCAATCAGCTCCGCGGCCGCCGGCAATAGGGTATATCTCCCAGTTGCTTTAACTTCGGCCAAGGTAAAACTCAAACGGTCATAGACCTTTTCCAGCTTGGAGCTGGCGGGCTGCAGGAAATCCACCCGCACCACCCGTTGGCCCCGGCCCTTCTCCACTTGGCGGATGAGCTCTTCCATTGTTAAGCGGAAGTCCTTGATTGCTCCGGCTTCCACCTCTAATACCACGTTATCCCCCTCCGGGCGGGTCCGGAAAGCGGCGATCCCCTGTTTTTCCCACCGTTTCCCGTCAAGGATCCCGTAGCGGACCCGTTGCAATGCGGTATAACCGCCGAAAAGCACCGTAACAGTCAGAAAAAAGGCCAGCAGTCCCAGGCCAATTTTCTTCATGGGAAATTTGCCGTTAGGTATCATTCGGGCGTCCTCCCCCCGTTAATTGTAATAGTCATTTGTAATAGTCATTAAGTTAACATAAAGGAATTATAGCATAACAATTGAGGGAAGTGCCGCAGGTAGATTGTGGATTATAAAAAAGCCGCGCCAAATCTATGGCGCAGCCGACAAGTCAACCATGGCATGTTGCGTGTAGTTACCAGTAATTATTGGTACTCCTTATAACTTATAACTCTATATTTTTATTTATAACTTTTTAAAACTCGGCCATACGGACAGTGCGGGGGAAGGGAATCACATCACGGATGTTGGTCATCCCGGTTATATACATAATCGCCCGCTCAAAGCCCAAACCAAAGCCGGCGTGCTTTGTCCCGCCGTATTTGCGGGTATCCAGGTACCACCAGTAATCTTCCCGGGCCAAACCCAATTCCTTCATGCGGGCCTCCAAACGGTCCAGTCGTTCTTCGCGCTGGCTGCCGCCGATGATCTCCCCGACGCCGGGGACCAAGAGATCCATGGCTGCCACCGTCTTGCCGTCATCATTCTGCCGCATGTAAAAGGCTTTAATCTCCTTCGGATAGTCAATGACAAAGACCGGTTTCTTAAAGACTTGCTCGGTCAGGTACCGCTCATGCTCGGTTTGAAGGTCGCAACCCCATGCCACCGGATATTCAAAACTCTGACCCGACTTTTGCAACAACTCCACCGCTTCGGTATAGGTGATCCGGGCAAACTCGGAGTTGACAATGTTCTGCAACCGGTCAAACAAGGTATTGTCTATGAAATTATTAAAGAACTCCATTTCCTCCGGGGCGTTTTCCATGACGTAATTAATCAGGTACTTAAGCATATCCTCCGCCAGGACCATGTTGTCATTAAGGTCGGCAAAGGCCATCTCCGGCTCGATCATCCAGAACTCCGCCGCGTGCCGGGGTGTGTTGGAGTTCTCCGCCCGGAAGGTTGGCCCAAAGGTGTAAATATTGCGGAAGGCCATGGCATAGGTCTCGCCCTCCAACTGGCCGCTAACCGTCAGATTGGTGGCTTTGCCGAAAAAGTCCTTGTTAAAGTCGGTCTTACCGTCGGGTGTCCGCGGCGGATCATCGGGGTCCAAAGTGGTGACGCGGAACATGGCGCCTGCTCCCTCGCAGTCACTCCCGGTGATGATGGGAGTATGGACATAGACAAAACCCCGCTCCTGGAAGAACCGGTGGATGGCATAGGCCGCCAGGGACCGCACCCGGAACACTGCAGAAAATGTATTGGTCCGCGGCCGCAGGTGGGCAATGCTCCGCAAAAACTCAAAGGAATGCCGCTTCTTTTGCAACGGATAATCGGTGGGACACGTCCCTTCGACGGTAACAAACTCCGCCTTCAATTCAAAGGGCTGTTTGGCACCGGGGCTGTCCACCACCACGCCTTCAACAATGATGGCCGAACCCACACCCAACTTAACCACCTCGGCAAAGTTCGACAGGGCTTCATCCACCACAACCTGTAAATTCTTAAAGAATGAACCGTCATTCAATTCAATGAAAGCAAAGGTCTTCACGTCCCGAACAGTCCGAACCCAACCGCCAACCCGGACCCGCTGGCCAAGATAGGACTGGGTTTGACGATACAACTGTTTGACTGTGGTAAAATCCATTTTAATCCCCTTTCCAACCAACCTCGTGGTCCCTTGACCACCGGCGCTCGTTTAAAGCCATTGTTTAAAGCAATTGGATGCCCGCAGCGGCACAAGCCTCAATCATCCTGTCAGGCCAGACCGAAGACTGCACCTCACCGATATGGGCCTTTTCCAGGAAAAACATGCACAAGCGCGACTGCCCGATGCCGCCGCCCACGGTGTAAGGAAGCTTCTTGGCCAATAAATCCTGATGAAACTGGAGCTCTAACCGGTCCTCGCACCCGGCCTGCTTTAATTGGCGCAGCAAGGCCTCTTCGTCTACCCGGATCCCCATGGAGGAAATCTCAAAGGCCTTCCTAAGCAGCGGGTTCCAGAAGAGGATGTCACCGTTTAAGGACCAGTCATCATAGTCCGGCGCCCGGCCGTCATGCTTCTCGCCGGATTTGAGAACCCCACCGATCTGCATGACAAAGACCGCGCCCTTCTCCTCCGTGATGGCATCCTCCCGCTCCTTCGGCGGCAAACCGGGATAAAGATCTTCTAGTTCCTGGGAGCTAATAAAGCTGATCTCCGCAGGAAGATGCGGCTGTAGGACAGGATATTCGTCGCAAATGTAGTCCCGGGTCTTGAGGAAGACCCGGTAGATCTGGCGGACAACCGACTTTAAGGTCCCGGTATTCCGGTCTTCTTTCCGGATGATCTTCTCCCAGTCCCATTGGTCCACATAGATGGAGTGAAGATTATCCAGATCCTCATCCCGCCGGATAGCGTTCATGTCAGTATAGAGCCCCTCCCCGACGGAGAAACCGTAACGATGGAGGGCCATGCGTTTCCATTTCGCCAGGGAGTGGACGATCTCGCATTCCTCGTTGATAGATTTAACGTCAAAGGCCACCGGGCGTTCAACACCGCTAAGGTTATCGTTCAGGCCGGACCCGGGCCGCACAAACAAGGGGGCGGACACCCGCACCAAGTTCATTTCTTCCGCCAAAGCCCGTTCAAAAAAATCTTTCAACTTTTTGATGGCCACTTCCGTTTCCCTGAGCGAGAGCTTGGCCCGATAGTTCTTGGGAATGATCAGGTTTTTCACTAAAACCTACTCCTTAACCCCGCAATCTGTGGGCGAAAATTACTCAATACGAGAATTATACCATAAAAGAAGAACGATGGGGAAACAACCTTTGGAATTATTTTGCCTACCGTCTGGTTAGGCAAATACCCAAACCCAACCCTTTTACAATTGTACATTTTGTGACCTCAATTGTAAATCAGCAAAAACAAGCCCTGTCAGGCTCAGGCGCCGGTGGTAAAATGACGCAAGAGGACCGCATACCCTTTCCGGCGAATTATGTTACTCAGAACGGCGTGCTTTCACCGTCATTCAATACAAAAATACGGTTAGGTGACTTACTTTGCCGCGACTAAACCGGGCAATTCCTCTCTTATTTGCCTTATCAATGCTTGGCCTTGCCTCCGCGCCGGCTTTAGCCCTGGACCGGCCTTTGCAGGTTAATGTCATGACCTTGAACCTGCATAATGGGCGGAACGCTGCAGGCGCCGATAACATCGAAAGTCTCCTTAGGCTGGTGGCGGAGGAAAGACCCGACCTCATTGCCCTGCAGGAGGTGGAGGATAGCGTCCTTACCCGGTTAAAAAACTCCGGGTACCAAATCATTCATAAGGGCAATGCCAACCTGGGCTGGTTTCGTTTTGGCAATGCCTTGCTGACAAAGCATCCGATCGCCCGGCACCGCCATTACTATCTCCCGAGCCAACTTGAGCAAAGGGGCCTGCTGGAAGTAGCTGTAAACTTCAACGGCACGATCGTCCGGGTCTTCAATACCCATTTAGGGTTAAGCCATGACGACCGGGAACATCAGCTGGCGGCCGTCACCCGCATCCTGGCAGCTGCCACCGGACCCTTTATTCTCATGGGGGATTTTAACGTAGAGCCCCACGCCAAGTTATTCACGGAACTGACGGCTTTGGCGACCGAGGCAGGTGCCACCCTGCCCCTGGGTGAATCATTCCCCACCGGGCAACCCTCCGGCCGACCGGACCAGATCTGGTACAGCAGGCATTGGCAAGCGGTAAAGGGCAGCACCCTTCCCTGGAACGGCTCAGACCACCTGCCCGTCCTGGTCACCCTGGCTTTAAAGATATCGCCGGATTCTGCCAAGATTTCTTCATTAACGGAAGATCCTTTAACCATTGAAGCGAATCTCCCCGACTCCCCGCTGCTGCCGGACCCCACCCGCCTGTATTTTCTGGCGACCGTCGCCTATCAACGCCCGGAGGGCACAGAGAAAATACCCGCCTCCTTCACCGTCCCCCTTTGCCCCCAAGTCAGCTTGGAGCTGGCCACCGACGGCCATGACCCCGGGGTGACCCTTAATTTCTATAAAATGTTGGACCTGCGGGACTACGCCTCCCTCATCGGCGTGCGGGGTCTCGGCCACTGGTGTCTTGCCATCGGCGCAGCCAACAACCATAAACCATGGTTGGAATGGGGACAGTATTACCGCTGGAGCAAATGCTGGGGGACACAACTTACCGCCTCCACCCGGGAGGACCGGGCCAACTGGCAACTCCGCCAGGTCTACCTGGTCTCACCACGCCTGAGTATTACCGCCGGGGCCAACACGGACGGCGCCTTCTCCCTGGCCGCCGCCTTCCTGGGCAGCAACAGCCAGGTCTACACCTTGGGTTGGCAGCATGACAATGCCGCATCCATTTGGCAGTTCGGCTGGAGTTATCGCTGGTAAACCAAAAAAAGGGCTGCCACAGCAGCCCTTTTCATTTGATTTTCCGGCTTTAATCAGCCTTAATCGGTCTTTGCTTTAAGCCAACGGTTCCCCGGGCTCCTCGTCTTCCTCGAGGGTTTCCACTGGCGCCTCTTCCTCTGGCACCAATTGTTCCTCAACAACTTCCGGTTTCACCTGTTCTTCAACAACCTCCGGCGCCCTCTGCTCTTTAGCCGCCACCGGTTCTCCGCTCGCCGGCGCTTTGGGCTTACGGGCGCTCAGCGCAAAGAAAACAACCGCAAGCACCAGTACAGCCAAGAGAATACCAATGATAACCACAGGATCCGGCCCGGCTTTTATCTTTGCCTCCATCGTCATGCCCTTCATAGCAGTGGGAAGGGGTATCTCCCAAATCACTGTGTTCTTATTGATCTTCCCGTTGGCTTCCAAAACCTTGGCTGGCATCTTCGTGGTAAATTTAAAGGTATAGCCGGCGAACATTGCCTGCATCATTGCAGCGGTGTCATTCTCCGCTTCCTCCGGCTCATCGGCCGTACCAGCTACGACCATCTTATAGACCAGGTTGCCCTTTTTGTCCTTTTTGAAACTGATCTGCCGGTCCATAAAGAACTTGGCCTCGGAAAGCTTGTTAATATCTTTAAATGCCAGTTCAATCACGACATTTCGTTTCCCTTGTTCACTAAAAACATCGATCTTTTTCACAGTTATATTCTTACTATCAAATTGCGCCTTTACCTTTTCCTTGTCAAATTCAAAGGGATTTTCTACCTGGTCTTCACCCTGCTCCATCATGGCAAACATGGATTCTTCAATACTGTATTGGATCTTCATGCGTCCGGAACCATTGCTTTGCAAAACTGTCTCTTCCGTATAATTGATACAACCCGACATTGCCAACAAGGCCAACATGGCCGCAACCGTCAAAAGTCTCCGCCACATCTTAATTCCTCCGTTCGTCTTTAATTACCGACCACAAATTACAGATTCTGGTTTTCTTCGCTTTCCCCTGCAAATCATTGACAATTTGTTAAATTATTTCCGATTATACTTCAACAAAAGGATTTATTGCGCGTCTTCCCGCAGTTATTACGCTTTAGCATATTCTCCTGGGTAAGGACTTTCTCCCGGAAAAATCTTCACTTGCCGTTGCAAAAACCTCCTGACAACATCCGCCGTTATTGCTATAATGTTGCATAGATGTTTTTATGATCCCGAGGACAACAAAACCGCGCTTTTACGGCTTAGTCCGACAGTAAGGAAGAAAGCAAGGTGAATTGATATTGTATCAAAACCTGGTTTACCTGATCAAACCTGAGGATCACTCACCGGAACGCCTCAAAACAATTCTCACCTCCCACCCGGAGATCCGCTTTGTCTCCCTGGTGGGGGTGGATCTCGGCGGGAACGACACCGACGAGAAAATCCCCATCAAGTTGTTTCTCAAGGATATCAATAAATTTCTGAAGGGCGGCATCCAAACCGACGGCTCCAGCGTGGTTTTGCCCCACATCGCCACCCTCAACGACGGCAAGGTTGATTTTGAAGCGGACCTCAATGTCAACTGGTATGTGGACTACAACTGGGAGCATATTGACCCCGAAACCCAGTTGCCCGTCGGTACCTTACGCATCCCGTCCTTTTTGATCCATTCCGGCGAGCGCATCGATTCCCGCTCCGTCCTCCTGCGCGCCATGGATCGGGTGCAACGGCTCCTGCCCGAGCTGTTACGGGCCTTTCCCGAAGTGGCCCAAGCCCATGGCATTCATCCCGATCAGATCGTAGAAGTAATCCTGACTGCAGCGACGGAGCTGGAGTTTTGGGTTAAAACCCCCAATGAGAAAGCAGAGATTGAACAGCTCACCGCCTCCCAAGTCTTGCAGGAGCAATACTGGAAGCGCACGAAGGGCGTGGTCCGTACTGCCCTGGAGCATTCCCTGATGCTTTTGGAGCAATATGGCTTGGAACCTGAAATGGGCCATAAAGAAGTGGGCGGGATTAAAGCCCAGATCGGCGACGGCGGCGGGCTTACCCACATTATGGAGCAACTGGAAATCGACTGGCGCTTCTCTAATGCGCTGCAAGCCGCAGACAATGAGCTATTAGCCCGGATCATCATAAAAGAGACCTTCCGCCGGCACGGGCTCGAAGTTACTTTCATGGCTAAACCCATGGAAGGGGTGGCGGGCAACGGCGAGCATACCCATGTGGGTATCTCCTTACGGCTGAAGGACGGTTCCATCCGGAACATCTTTGCTCCCCTGGATGCCAACCGGGAGTTCTTAAGCCCCATCGGCTGGGGCGCCCTGCTGGGCATGCTCAAAAATTACGAGACAATCAGCGCCTTTATCTCCGCGTCCAACGATGCTTTCAACCGGCTCCAGCCCGGGTTTGAAGCGCCTGTCTGCATCGTGGCCTCCGTTGGCCATGACGTGGCCACACCGTCCCGCAACCGCACGGTTCTCTTGGGTTTAATCCGTGATATCGATGATCCCGCGGCCACCCGCTTTGAGGTGCGGTCACCCAACCCCCATACCAATACCTATCTGGCCTTGGCCGCCATTTACCAAGGCATTATGGACGGCATCGTCCATGTGGTCAAAGAGGGTCGGACCTCCGCTGACTTGGAACGGGAGTTTTCGAAGAAACCAAACGAACCCGGACTGTACCTGGAACTCCATCGGGCCTACCGGTCCGAGGAAGACGTCTTTGCTGCATACTCCGCCGAGGAACGTGACCAGCTGTTCGGCCGGCCCCCCGCTACTGTCTGGGAGGCCATGGAGAACCTGGAGAAATATGCAGAAAAAGCCGCCGTCCTCCGCCAAGGCGAGGTCTTCTCCGGCAAGATCATCCGCTCCTACGCCCAGGCCATGTTAAACCAATGGATTACCGAGCTGCGGGACCGCATTCTGCCGGAGAACGTGGAGATCATCCGCTCCCTCACCCGACTCGACACCCCCGATGCTTCGTCCATCGATGAGGAGCGTTGGAACAAAGTCAATACAGTCCGGCGCGAACTGATGAAGGACGAATTCGGGCGGATCTCCCTGTTCGCCCAGTTGCGTCAAGCCATCGAAAAACACGACTATCCTGAAATCTCCCGTTTGCAACAGCAGATGAATGCAATGATGAGAGAACTGAAGGTCTTATACAACGAATACCGGCGAAACCTGTTTTAGCACCATTCCATTCCCGCAAGACAAAACAAAAGCTCCTCTTTCCGCAAGAGGAGCTTTTTCTTCTTTCTTCGCAGACACCCCTGCCAAGCAGGGAGACATTTTATTCACGGAACAATTGGCGCGCCCGTTCCAAAAAACCGCGGATACCCCGGGACCCGTTCCCTTGCCGGACGCTTTCCCCCAGCAGGCCCCGGGCAGCTTTATCTATGGACACGGCCGCCTTTGACGACGGATAAGCAATCATCACAGGATTCTGGGCCTTGATCGCCTTGGAAACCAGATGATCATCGGGTACGATCCCCAGCAGGGAAATATCCAAATCAAGGAAACGTTTACCGGTAAAGAGAAACTTGTCAGCGACGGCGCGGCCCTCTTCCAAAGTCTCCGCCCGGTTGACAATAAGGTGGATCCGGATATCCGAACGTTCCGTGGCAAGGACCTTGGCCACGGCAAAGGCATCGGTAATGGCATGGGGTTCGGTGGTAGTAACCAGCAAGACCTCATCCGAAGCCAGCAAAAAGTGGGTGACATTGCGTCCGAGCCCCGCACCGGTGTCGAAGAAAATGGTCCTGGCATAGTTTTCGATAGAGTTTAAGCGGGAGATGACCTCCCCAATCTGCCAATCAGCCAAGTCCGCAAGTTCCCGCAGACCGGAACCGCCGGGAATGATCTTTACCCCGGCCGGCCCCTCCACCATAACCTCTTCCACCGACCTTTCCCCGGTCAGGAGATGCCGGAGATTATACTTGGGCGTAATATTCAAGAGTACATCCACATTACCCAGGCCCAAATCGCTGTCGATAATCGCCACCGGCTCGCCCAGCCGGGCCATGGCAATGCCCAGATTGATTGTCAGGCTGGTCTTGCCGACCCCACCCTTGCCGCTGGTGACGGCGATGACACGGGTGCGGAGGTTTTGTCCCTCCCGGCCCAGGCGGGAGATACCATGGGGCCGTGTGATCAACAGTGACGGCTCGGGCCGGAGCATCCGTTGGATCACCTCGGCCGTAAAATCGAAGGACTCATCCTCCATCCCCTGGACTTTAAGGACAGTACCTGCAGGCAACAGCACATACTGCCCGCCGGAAGTAGGCATGGAAATACGGATTCCCTCGGCGGTCACTTCCCGAATTGTACTGTCATAATCCCCGCGGTAAATTCCGTTGATCGGCCGAAGCCTGATTCTGGTCTGCGGTCGTAATACTTCCTCGCTTTGCATATCCTTCTCCTTAACTTGTCCACAGAGGAAATATCAGATATCCCAGGCGCTGACGCCCGAACCAAATTTACTCAAGAATGCCGCGATTTCAGCCCGCTCCAGTGTTTTGGCAATGTGAATCAGAAGAAAATTTTTATCGTCAAGATTAATCCGCCTGGGTTTCTCCAGGATCTTACCCTGGCGATCGGTATACACACGCAGCTCCGGACGGAAGGGTTGATTCTTATGTATCCCAACCACCTTCCCAATCTCCCCAGTATTGAGCTGAACCAAGCTCCCAATGGGATAAACAGCCATCACGCTCAGGAAGGTGTACAAAACATCCGGGTCATATTTCTCCTTGAAAATCATGAGGTTATCCAAGGCTTCTCTGGGCGTCATCGGCTCCCGGTGGGGGCGGGGGGAGATACATGCGTCATAGACGTCGGCCACAGCGATAATCCGGGCGTATTTGTGGATCTCCTGCCCGTATAAGCCATGGGGATAGCCGCTCCCGTCATAACGTTCATGATGTTGCACGGCACCGGCGATAACATCCGGGGAAAAACCTCCGCTTTGAGTGAGGAAGTCATGCCCGTACAGGGGATGGCGTTGGATCTCCTTCAGTTCCTCACTGGTTAGCCCCCGTTGCTGTTTCCAGATCTCCACCGGCACCTTCAACATGCCGATATCATGAAGAATGGCGGCTAGTCCCAGTTTCTCCAGTTCTGCGGGGGTCATGCCCATTCCCTCGCCGATGATCATGGCAAGGCTGCAGACATTGACCGAGTGGGCAAACAAATAATTATCATAGGACTTGAGGTGGGACAGGTTAAGCAGGATATCCCGGCCCAAACCCACCTGATTCATTATTTCGCCCACCGCATCGCGGATTTTCTCGATCTCCAAGGATTCATTGTTCGTCAAAACCTGCTCCATCAGATTAACCGTTGAAGCATGGGAAAGTTCCATCTCCGGACGGAGCTTGGCCTCCCATACCTCTTTCTGTTCCTCGTTGGGTTCGACAATTTGAACCTCTTCAATCCCCCACTTCTCCAGTTTTCTAATGACAGCCAGCGTTAGGACCGTACCTTCTTGCAGCAGGTACGCTCCGGAACTTTGCAGGATATCCCGGCCTATTACCATCCCCGGAATCAAGGCTGAGGTTTTGACTGTTCTTACTGCCATTTATTCTCCCCTCTTATCTTTCATCCGCAACGCCACATTAATCTCCACCGGACCATGGGGGGTAAGAATAGGAATGACCAGTATTTGCAAATCCTTTGTTGAAATCATGACTTCTTTACCCATAAAGAGTGTGGGCGGTGTCAGGTTGCAGGAAAACCCGTTCTCCGCCAGCCCTGTGGTGGCATTACCGGTAATCATGTTCCCCAACTCATTAACGGCGCTCTTGGCCATCTCATCCAGCTCGGTGACGGGCATCCCCATCAACATGATCGAAGCAAAGCTCAAGGCGGTATGCGTATCCATGCTGAAGATGACTTGACCAAGAATATCGCCGGTTACGCCGATGACCGTGTTGACATCCCTGCCGCTCAGCGGCGAATGTTTCAAGCTGAGTTGACCTTTCTCCGGCTTAATTTGAAGCATGGTTTCGAAAACTGCAAATGTTGCTGAAACAAATGGATTAATAAATATGGCACGCATTAGAACGACTCCTTTCGGTGTTTCGTTTTGAAATTCGACATATAAACCAAATACCCTGCCCAACAACGAAAAAATTAGGGAAATCCCCTTTGTTGGATTGATTGTCTTGTTAATCTTCTAGAGATATCCGTCGGGGTGATTTTTCTGCCAGTGCCATGCGGTGGCGATGATCCGGTGCAGATCCGGATAAAGGGGGTGCCAACCTAATTCGGCACTGATTTTCTCAGCGGACGCCACCAGCACGGCGGGATCGCCGGGGCGCCTGGGGCCTATCCGCACCTGTATCTTGCCGCCCGTTACTTCTTCGGCGGTCCGGATCACTTCATGCACGGAAAACCCCCGGCCGTTACCCAGATTATATGTGGCCGACGGTTGGCCCGCTACCAGTGCCTCCAAGGCCAACAAATGGGCCAGGCTAAGGTCGGCCACATGAATGTAATCCCGGATACAGGTTCCGTCGGGCGTGGGATAGTCTGCGCCGTAGATCTCCACTGTCCTGCCAGTTAGTGCCGCTTGGAGGACATTGGGGATCAGATGGGTCTCGGGACGGTGGTCCTCTCCCAGCTCACCGTCGGGATCGGCCCCTGCAGCATTAAAATAGCGCAAAGAGATGAAGCGCAAGCCAAAGGCCCGTTCATACCAGGGAAGCATCATTTCCACCATGAGTTTGGAAGTGCCATACGGATTGGTGGGACAAGTGGGGTGGGTTTCTTCGATTGGGCTTGTGCAGGGTTCCCCATATACTGCCGCCGTTGACGAGAAGACCAGGTTTTTCACGCCGCTGGCAGCCATAGCGTTGAGCAAAACCAAGGTATTGCCCACGTTGTTGCGGAAGTACTTGCCGGGGTTCTCCACCGACTCCCCCACCAAGCTGTCAGCGGCCATATGAATAACGGCCTCCACCTCGCCGGCTTCCATGATCCGCTGGACCAACCCGGGATCGCCCAGATCACCCCGGATTAATTCTCCGCCCAAGACCGCTTCAGCATGACCCTTGCTTAAATTGTCCAAGACAATGGGGTAATGGCCCTTTTGCAATAAAGCCTTGACAATATGGCTGCCGATATATCCTGCACCACCTGTCACTAATACCCGCACTTTGTGCCCTCCTTAATTGCTTCGAACCGGCTGTAATCCAAGAACGATAATTCAACCCGATCATTTAGGCCTTTTCTTTATTTTACATTGTTACAAGACAATTGTACATTGCAAATTCGTTATTCATGAACCACCAGGCGGAGGCGGCGGTATTCCTCCCAACCGATTTGCCCGGTTATTCTTAGTTTTTCCGCTCTTTGAAAATCCTTCACCGCCTTTTCGGTGCCGTAGCCAAAAACTCCGTCGGGCCGGTAATTGTAATAGCCCAGTTGTTTGAGGCGCACCTGCAAATAATAAACGTCACTGCCCCGCTCGCCACGGACCAAGCGCCGGCGACCGGCAAAGGGATCGCCGATGATGTTGACGGGCGTCCCTGGTTTTACCCAGCTGTACAAAACCTCCACGTCCCGGTTGTACATGCGGATACAGCCGTGGCTCTCCATGCGCCCGATGGACCAGGGTTTATTGGTCCCATGAATGCCGTATTTCCCATAGGGCACATCCAATCCCAGCCACCGGGTGCCAAAGCCCCCCGTCCACCTGCCCTTCTCCACCACCGTCCAGCTTCCGATGGGACTAGGCGTCTCTCGTTTGCCAATGGCCACTGGAAAAGACTTGAAAGGTTGGCCGTCCACTAACACCGTCAAGGTCAAGGTTCCGGTATCCACCACAATCCGCAGGTCACCGGCGGGTGGTGGTGCGGTCACCGGCTGACCCAGGGCCAAGCCTCCCAGGACCGCCCAGGTGGGCTCATCCATAACCCCGTTAACCGTTAGTCCGTGTCGCCTTTGCAAGGCCCGAACCGCCCGGGCCGTCTGCTCGTTGTAGCGGCCATGGCAGGGCCCGGAATAGAGTTTCAGTTGCATTAAATAGGTCTGAAGCTCCCGGACTTCGGCACAGTGCGCCGTGGCGCTTTCCAAGGACAGAATGGGTTCCGCCGGGCAGTTGCACCGGCCGGCCCCGCCGTCCGCCAACACTCCATGGAAGAATACAAGCACGGACAACAGACGGATTAGGCCTTTGCGGCCAATCACGCCACCCATGTCGCCATCCCCCCACTTACAAAGTAAAATCGGACCAAGCCGGAGAACTCCCCGTTTCCCCGGCAGCGCTGAAAAATGCCAGAAGGACTTTTCCTCTATACTTATACTTCTCCGCCGGAAGTTAATACCCGACCGGGAGAAAAACAAAGACCACCGCGCTCGGCGGTGGTCACCAACAACTGAATCTTTGGTTGGCAGATTAGGCGACGGACCCTCTGTCTTCGGGACGGAGGATGAGGACGGGCGGTTTCTGGAAGAGAATGCCCAGGCCAAAGGCGATAGCCAATAAATTGAAGATGAAGCCAATGAACGGCAAGGTGGTAAGAAAGGTTGTGATAATCCCGCCCACAAGCAACAGGAAGCCCGGCGAGAAAGGCCGCTCGATCCGGAACCGGCGCACCACGGCGCCGCCAAGATAGAGGTAGAAGGGGATGGGACTGAGCACGAGCGCTGCCACCCATAGCACCAGCAGGAGCACAGCCAAGGGCGCCCCCACAATGGTGATAAGCAGAAGCAACACACCGGCGGGTATGCCAAAAAGCAGCAGAATACCCAGCAGCAGCGCACGTCGCCAATCTAAGAGCCCTTGCACCCACAAGGCAACTTTGCTCCGGTAAACCTGGATAAAAAGGAACCCCATGAGCAAGGTGCCTAAAAACCAGATCCAAACCAGGGGAGAAATGGCATAGGCCGGACGTTCCTTGGGCAAAGAAAGCTTTTTAACCGGGCCGACGGAGGCTGCCTGCGCCAGCTGGGGCGGCTTTTGGTAATAGTAGATGTGGCCGAGTTTGGCCCCCCGTGCCACCAAAAACTTATCGGTGGCTTTAATGGTGCTGGCGCCAGTCACTTCCCCGCCCAACAGCACATTCTGACCGGTGTAACTGACATCCCCTGTGATCCTCCCGTTCATGGTCAAGGCGGCGCCCTTTCCCCACAGGCCCCGGGCGGATGCCCGCCGGGTCATGGTGAAGGTGTTGCTGCTAACGGAAATGTTTCCCCCCACGGGACAGCTTAAGGTAATTTTCGCTGTGGGTGTAAAGAACGGACCGCCCAGAAGCCGGAGATCACCGCCGATCCGTCCGGCGAAGGAGGCATCGCTTAGAACCATCCCAAGGATATCCCCCTTAACCTCCCCCTTCACCACCAAGCTATTGGCATAGACCAACAGGTCACCCTCAACGGTCCCGTCAATCAGCACCGTATCACCGGCGCACCAGAGATCACCGGAGATGGTTTCACCCTGTTCCACCAAGACTGTCTTCTCCTCAAAGCGGGTCTCCCAGGCGGCTAAGGCGGCGTAGCCCGATAAAACCGTAAATAGAACGGCCATGACTGCAACGGCAATACCTCTTCTCATGAAACTACCCCTTTATCATTACAGATTGACCTGAACAAGATCACGGTCCATTTTGTCCATGCAATTTTTAAGTTTTCCGGCCAAAATCGGGTCATCCTGCAGACAGGCCCCGCGGATCTGCCGCAGCAGGTCGATGCCTCGCCGGAAGGCGGCGACAATATCGCCCTCTTGCAGGTGGGGCGCATCCTGCAACAACTCAAAGAACTCACAGCCCTGGCTCCATTTGAAGGCCAGGTTGGAGAGACTGGGATGGAAGCGCACATCCCGTTCCTCCACCCCGTAGTGGTATAACAATTGCCGGATGATGCGGCGGATGGGCTTGGGGTCATAGGGGAGGCTGCGCGGGAGAAATTCCCCCTTGCGCGGCTCATAGTCCACCGCTACGATCACGGCGTTGATCTGATCTTCCGTCCACTCATGAAACAACCCGTTAAAATAAAGTTCGGTAATGAGCAACTCCTGGGCATAGATCTGGGAGGCAAACTCCCCCCTGGGCAGGAGTTTTCCGTCTTTCAAATAGTCAATCTCTTCCAAGATCGCTTCTTTTAGCGACAGGTCGTCATCGAATCGTCCCGCCACCTTGATATTGGCAATCTGTTGTTCCAGCTCCTCCTTGGCCTTAAGCACCTCTTGGAACTGTTGATTTTTCCTCTGGCAGTCTTCAACCCTGGCCGCGTCGCAGTCCCGGACAGGGACGGCCAGCAGGGTTTGTTTCATTTGCTTAATCTCATCCATAATCGCCTGCCGGGCCCGGCGGCCCTTGATATAGCGGAGTTTCCGTTCCTGCCGGCGGATGCGCCGCTGGGTCTCCTCCCGCAGGCGGGGGCAGGCTACGGTACTCCAGTCGCCGCAGTATTCCCCGGCCATGTTCTCAAACTTCTTTTGGAGGCGGTGCAACTGCCGCTCAAGAACCACCTTGTCGTTACGGGCCTGGAAGGTAGCAAAGTTCTGGTTGAGAATGCGGTTGATCTCCTCCGGGGAATGGTTCTTGTTCAGATTTAAGACCGAGTTGTAGGACAGGTTGAAACGGCTCCGCAACTCCTCAATATCCGCCGGGTCGGTGCTGGGAAAATCCTCCGGGGGGTACCGGTCCAGATCCGCCAGGATGTAAACAAAACCCCGTTCGTCAATGCCCCGCCGGCCCGCTCGCCCGGCCATTTGGAAGTATTCCAGCGTACTCATGGGTCGGAAGGTCACCCCGTCCCATTTGGTGGGAGCGTCAAAACAGACGGTACGAACGGGATAATTGATGCCAACGGCAAAGGTTTCGGTGGCATACATTACCCGGACCAGGTTCTGCCCAAACAGTGCCTCCACAATCTCCTTATGGGCCGGCAAGAGGCCGGCGTGGTGGAAGGCGATTCCTTTCAACAGCAGATTCTTCACATGCCCCATGGTCCGCCAGGAGTCCAGGCCAAAGTCCCGGACCATCTGATCGATGATCTTCTCCGCCGTCTCCTTCTCCTCAGGCTTGAGAAAGTCCTGGTCCTGGGCCAGCTCATAGGCCTTCTCCTCACACATCCGTCGGCTAAAGACAAAGTACAAACAGGGCAGGCCATGGGCCTTCACCACCGTTCGCACCAGGTCCCGGTGGGTAGTCTCCCCCTTGCGGAGGCGGCGAAAATCCCGTCGGCCGTTCTTCCCTGCTTTTTCTTCCCTCTTCCGGCGCTCCTCCTCCGCCCGGACCAATTCCTTAAGGGTCGTCGGCCCGGTCCGGCGGGTATAAACATAGTGTTCCAGGGGCACCGCCCGCTCCAGTTTAGTGATGACCACCACCCGGTGGCCTTTGATCTCACTGATCCAATCCGCCAGCTCCCGGGCATTGGGGATGGTGGCCGACAGGCCCAGCAGGCGCATACCCTCGGGCATGAAGATGATAGACTCCTCCCAGACCGTCCCCCGGTCCTCATCGGAGAGGTAGTGGATCTCATCGAAGATGACATGGGAGATTCCGGCCAAACGCCCCGGGTCCTGGTGCAGGATGTTGCGGAAGATTTCCGTCGTCATCAAGGTCACATCGGCCTCGGGCCGGATCACCACATCACCGGTGATGATCCCCACCCGTTCCTCACCGTAAAGCGCCTTGAACTCCTTAAACTTCTGGTTGGACAGGGCCTTGATGGGCGCGGTATAGATAATCCGGTCACCCTTGGCGATGGCCTCTTCAATTAAGTAGTCGGCAATCAGCGTCTTGCCCACACCCGTGGGCGCCGAAACCAGGACGGAATGGCCCTCCAGCAGCCGGCAAACGGCTTCGTACTGGAAATCATCTAATTTATATTGGCGGAAAGTACGCTTTGGTGGATTCATAAACGTCCCATCTTTCTGGATAATCGTTGTGTAAGGCAAAAAGATATTCTGGCGGGGCAAAACGGAGAACCCCGGTGCAACAAAGCGACCCCGACTGACCAAATAAATCAAGTTCAATTATATAATAGCATGCCCGTTTCCGGGAGAAGCCAAAGACGCCCCGGTGATCGGCTCCCCTTGCCTACCGTCTTGGGTTGAGTTAGTATTCCACGGGTCCGGTAAATCTCCTTTAACCGTTGCTTTTGTCCCGCGGGAAATAGCGGGTGTTGAGGGTCTCCTCCAACTCCTGCACCAAGCGGCGGAAGGCGGCATCGGCCAACTCCCCCAACCGGCTCCGTTCCAGCGGATCTAGGGCCTGCAGGCGGGCCAGGTGCAGGGGGGCCACCCGGCGGAAGTACTCCCCGCGCCAGGCCGCTTGTTCCGCCGCGTCCTGCCAGGGAATCCGCAGCTCCCTGATTTCCCGGAAATTCAAGTTGGGCGTGCCCACCCCGTTTTGCAAGCGGAGAATCTGTTCCCGCAGGAACCGGGTTTTCAAGACCAACCAAACATAATAGGGTTCGATCCCGCTTAAGCGCACCAAATCCACAAAGCAGCTGACATTGGCCGGCTGATCACTGTCGTAGACCCCGGCTTTAAAGCGAAGCAAGGACCCCTCACCGGAACGGGGGAACAAGAGATCGCCCCGGCGCACACGGCTCCTGGGGGGATCAAAGGCAGAACCCGCCGCCACCCGTATGGCTTTACTTAAGTCCAACCCGGCTTCAGTAAAGGATGATTGGCCAATCACAGGAATGCCACCTTCATCCGGTTCCGGCCGCCGACCCGGGAGAATGGGCCCGTAGGTCAGCAGGGTGATAAAATCGCCAAGCCGGGGCGCTTTGTCAAGGACGCAAAGAACCTGCCGAAAGCGGGGATGCCAAAAACCCGGGTCCCAACGGTTCCCGGCCACCTGGGTCCGCTCCACCCACCGCCCGGTGACAGGCTTCTCTCCCCCGCCAAGTTCCCGGCCCACCCGGGCCAAGTATTCGGTGGCCGCCATGGCCTGCTCCTCATATGCGGGGGCAGCAAAGTAGATCTTTTCGTTGTCCTCCTCCACCGGGCAGGGTTTCCGCCGCAGAAAGACCAGGGCGGTCCGGGCCGCTGTCCCCTCCCGTTGGAAGGTCTTGCGGTCCAAGGCCACCACCGCCAGGAGGGCGGCCCGCTCCTCCACCCATTCCCGCAAGGACCGCATCCGTTCATTGGCCAGCAGCCCCTCGGGCAGGACCACCGCGCACCAGCCCCCTTCCCGGCAGAGACAGATGAAGCGTTCCAAGAAAAAGAGCTCGATGGGGCACCTCCCCAGTTTAGCCAGGGCCCGCTGCCCCGCCGCCCCCCGGAGCCAACTATTGAACTCTTGTTGTTCCGGCAGGTCAAGCCCCAAATAAAAACGGCACAGATCGTAGCGGTAAAAGAGTTGCCGCAACATCGCCCGGGCGGCTGGCTTCTCCCAACTCCGGCACAGATCGCGGAGGCCCTCTCCGCCGTAGGGTGGGTTACCCACCGCCAGATCAAAGCGGCCGGCGACAAAATCTTCTTCAGGCCGGTCGATTAAGCCATTGCCCTTTACGACGCGGAACAAAACACCTGCCCGGGACGCTTCGCCGGGATAAAGTTCCACCCCGGTGGCCAGCTGTCCCGTGATCCACCCCCGGGCACAGGCTTCCTGCAGGAAAACCCCGTCCCCGGCAGCGGGATCCACCACTTGAAAACTCCGCAAGGTCGCGGGAGCAATCTTGGCACGCAAGACTTCCCAACAAAGGTCTACCACCGCTTGGGGGGTATAGTACTTCCCCTTCTGTTTACGCTGGCCTTGCCCGTTCATTGCTCCAGATCACGAATCATGGCCAATTCGTCGCAGTTGGGGAATTTGGGGCAATTAATACACTCCTTCCAGACTTTCGTCGGCATCTCTTCTTTGGAAATCAGGCGAAAGCCACAATGTTCAAAGAACTCCTTCTGGTAGGTCAAGGAGAAAACCCGTTTGATCCCCAGTTGCTTGGCCTCTTCCACCAGGGCTTCCACAATGGATTTGCCCAACCCCCGGCCGACGGCCTTTGGTTCAATGGCCAAGGCCCGGATCTCCGCCAGATCCTCCCAGATAATATGAAGGCCGCCCACACCCAAAAACTCGCCGTTGTCATCCTCAGCGATGGTGAATTCCCTGATACATTCGTAAACCATATTCCTGGACCTAGCCAGCATCAATCCCTGATTGGCATAACTGTTGATCAACCTGTGAATATTCTCGGCGTCTTGGATGAGCGCTTTACGTAATTTGGGCATGGCAGGCTCCCCTTTCTTGCTGCCGGTTGACACAACCGTGAATATGAAAGCAGAAAATATGCTATTATTCGCTAAACAACGGAATAAACCCTTTATTTCCCCGGGTGCAGGCCTTCTATCCCGGCTATTCCGGCCATTTGGCTAAACCATAAGGCAGCATTTTGCCACAGGCGGTTGGCAGATGCCCCGCTAAAAGCATATAATGCCCCGGGTGATGGTATATGTGGTCGGTCTTGCTTTCAATTCTCGCCTTCACGGTAGCCGCCAACCTGGATAATCTGGGGGTTTGCCTTGCCTACGGCGCCAACGGCACACGGATCACGCCCCCAGCCAACCTACTGATTGCCGCCATCTCCGGGTTGGCCACGGCCCTGTCTGTCACCGCCGGCGGGAAACTGGCCCAATGGGTCGGCCCGGCAACAGCACGCTTACTGGGTATGGCAGGCATGGTACTCATTGGCGGGTGGGTCTGTCTTAAAGCCATCGTTGACGGCTGGGCCCCGCCCGACCAGAAGGAACCCAGAGAGGTCTGCAGTCTCCGCATCAAGCCGCTGGGCCTAATCGTCAGTATTTTAAAGGAACCGCTGAAAGCAGACTTGGACCAATCCAAAACCATCGATCTGAAAGAAGCGTTATTATTGGGGACGGCCTTGTCCGCCAACTGCCTAGCCAGCGGCGTGGCCCTTGGCCTGTTGGAGCTACCCTTGGTACCCACAGCTTTAGCCGTGGCGGTCGGAAGCTTTTGCTGTACCCATCTGGGTTGGATGCTTGGGCGTTTTTTGGGCGACCGCTGGCCGTCCCGGCGCACCGGCCTGGCCGCCGGACTGCTCCTGATGGCCATGGCCATCCTCGGTCGAAAATAGTCTATAGGCTCCGTCCATCCCGACAACAGCACCGGCTTCCGCCCCCTCCCAGTCCCCGCCACTGTTCAAGCCGTTTTCGTCATTTGATCGCTTGGGCAATGGTAATTTCATCCCGGGGCACCGGGGCGACCAGCCGCAGTTCTTCCCCGGTGACGGGATGAACCAAAGCCAGTTCCTCCCCATGCAGGGCCAAGCGGTTGGTGCAAAAACCGGACCCGGGGTTATACCGCCGGTCGCCCAGGAGCGGGTGGCCCATCTGGGCCAAGTGGATCCGGATCTGGTGGGTCCGACCCGTGTAAATATTAATGGCTAGCTCAGTATAACCGTCATGCTGATTGAGGGGTCGATAAACGGTATGGGCGGCCTTTCCCCGGATGGGCGTCCGGACTTCCCCGGCAGTGGCCAGCGCCCCCTCCACCAAGGCCCAATAGGTCTTGCGGACCGTCTCACCGGTCCACGCGGCTGTTAAGCGAGTTTGGGCGGCGGAGTCCTTGGCGAACAAAACCACCCCCGACGCTTCCCGGTCCAAGCGATGGACCGGCCGCGGCGTGACTGCCCGCCCCTTTGCCTGGAAGTAGTGGGCCACCCCATTGGCTAGAGCAGGCGGTTGGCCGGGATGGGTGTTATGGACATTAATACCGACGGGCTTGTTCACCGCCAAGAGCCACTGGTCTTCGTAGAGAATAGCCAACTCCATTGGCACAGGTTCCACCTTTACCTGCTCTTGTCCGGGCAGGGATACCTCCAAGTAATCACCAGCTTTAACCCGGCGCTCCGAATGGACCGGCCGCCCGTTCAGGCGAATCCCCCGGGTGGCAATGGCCTTTTTAATCTGCCGTTTGGGCAAGGCCAGCACCTCCCGGAGCAGCTCGATAATAGGCCGCCCGCCATCCTCCTTACCCACCGTCATTTGACCGATGATCCTTCGCTCCTCCATGCCTTCCACCTCACAACCGCATTTGCGGCAGTCGGGGCGCTTTGCGCCACTTTGCAGCCAACCGGCATTCTTGTCCCGCCTGGTCGTTTCTCCTCTATTTTACAGCAAAACCATTAACTACGGATGTCTTTCTTACAACAGGTCTGCTTCTTAACACTGGATGCAACAATTAACCGTTCTTTCGCCCTTCTCCAGCAGGAAAATGGCGGGATTGACGGAATTGCCTTAAAGGGAAGGCCGGCAGGGAGGTAAACTATGATCAAGGCTTTAATCTTTGATTTCGATGGTTTAATCATTGAGACCGAGGAACCGTGTTATCAGGCCTGGCAGGAGATCTATCAATCCTTTGGGGTGACTTTGGACCGCAAGCTGTACCTTACCACCATCGGGAGTTCATCGGATCATTTCAACCTCTATGACCACCTGGAACAATTGCTCGGCCATCCCTTCGACCGAGAGGCCGTGCGGTTCCAGCGCCGCCGCCGCCACCGGGAGCTGGCCGACGCCCAGCCTCTGCTCCCCGGTGTAAGGGAGTATATCCGAGCGGCCCAAGCCCTGGGGTTAAAACTGGCCATTGCCTCCAGTTCCTCCCGGGAATGGGTCACCGGCCACCTCGCCCGCCGCGGGCTCTTGGCGGACTTTCCGGTGATCAAGTGCTCCGACGATGTGACACGCACCAAGCCATCCCCCGAGGTTTATTTAGCGGCACTGGATGGTCTCGGCCTCAGCCCGGCGGAGGTCCTGGCCTTCGAAGACTCACCCAACGGGGTCTTAGCGGCAAAGCAAGCGGGAATCTTTTGCATCGCCGTCCCCGGCCCCATGACCCGAGCCCTGGACTACTCCCGGGCGGACCTGCGCCTAGACTCCCTGGCCGCCCTGCCGCTAAGTATGTTACTGGAGAAATTACCTGAGCATTTAAAGTAAACCGCTGCCCTCACCTTTTCCGGAGTAAGCAGCAGCCTTTTTACTGGAATATAGGAGATGAAAAGAATGTCCCAGCCAATCTTGAATGCAGTAAAAACCATTGTTGAAAAGGAGCTGTCCTGTGCCGCCCACAACCTGGACCACGTCCACCGAGTCTATGCCACCTGCCTTCGCTTGGCGGAGGGCGAGCCTGGGGTGGATCTGGAGGTCCTGCAACTGGCCGCCCTCCTCCATGATATTGCCCGGGTCCGGGAGGATACTGATCCGACGGGCCAAATCGACCACGCAGTAGCCGGCGCCCAAATGGCCGGCGAGATTTTGGCGGGTTTGCAGTACAATCCAGAAAAGACCGCTGCGGTGGTGGAGTGCATCCGCACCCATCGTTTCCGCTCGGATTGCCCGCCGCAACGTCTGGAGGCGAAGATCCTCTTTGACGCCGACAAGCTCGACGTCCTCGGCGCCATCGGCCTGGCCCGCTCCTACGCTTTGGCCGGCCAGTACGGTGAACCGCTGTACAACCAGATGCCCCTGGAAAAATACATCCGGGAGAACCTGGTCGGCGCCGACCCGGCCGGGCGGGTGAAGGATATTGCCAAACACACCACGGACCTGGAGTTTGAGCTAAAACTAAAACATCTCCCCGCCCGCCTCTTCACAGAAAAAGCCCGGGCCATCGCCCGGGACCGGGTAGCGTTTATGGTAGACTTCTTCGCCCGCCTCCACCGGGAGATCAACGGGGAAGCATAGGGCGATTGGCGCCAAAGCTGCAGAAAAACTTCCTACACCTGCAGAAAACAAATTTACATCTGCACCGGAGAATTCTTCAATTGCAGAATCGAATTCTGCAGTTGCAGGATCTAATTCATCAATTGCAAGATCTAATTCTGCAAATGCAGGCTCCCATTCTCCATCTACAAGATCAATTTCTGCAGATGAACTATTTCATCCTACATCTGCAAGATCCGATCCTGCAGATGCACAAACCAGCCCACCACCAGTTCAAACCAATCGACAAGAGAAAAAGGTCATTTACTTCCCCGTCGCCCGGCTTGCCATCATCATCGGCAAGATCTCCCCGGGTGACACAGCTTTCATGAACTGGGCCACCAAGTACCGGAAGCACCAGCCGGTTACCCGGGACGATGTGGAGTTGGAAATTGTCTATGCAGGTCAGACCATGCGGAAGATCTCCGTCAAAGAAGCGGCAGTCCTGGGTTACACCGAAACCTACGACTCCGTGGATGGTCTGGGCCGCTTTGAGTTGGTCATCCAGCAACATTGTTTCGGAGACAGGGAGCACTGCTATGTCCCGGTTCCCCAAAAGGACGGCAGCCTGCTCCATGTAGTCTACCGGTTAGACCTCTTCCATTTGGACTCCCTGGATGAACTGGCAGGATTGAAGCAGAAAACATTGGACCTCCATGCTCTCTTTGAAGACAACCAATGGGTCCGCCCATATTTTACCGGCAACGAGCCGGACCAGTCTTCTGCTTTCCAGCAGGATTGGTTCTGTACGACAACCCCCAGGCTTCCCTTCAGTATCAGCTTTAGCCTGATTCGCTGGGACCGGGAGACCGTCTACGGCCAATTGGAACTAGACTTAACCACCAGCATCGGCCGGGAACTATTGGGCAACAACTACCCTGTCATCCAGGACCGCATCGGGCAACTGATCGCCGACGGGTACGGGGCAAAGGACGCCATGCTTGACGGAGGCCGCAGGACAGTCGGGAGCAAAACGGTCAAGTGCGACTTAGCCGAGTGGTACCGGGTCTCTGCCGGAGAAAAGAGGATGAAAATAACCGCCCCGCGAATAAAACTGGAGTACAACAACATTCATCCCAAGGAAACCAAGGGTTCCGGCATCCCCGGCATCCTTGCATTCGTCAAAGCCACCACCGCTGCAACTGCCGCAACCGCTCAGGCAGAAGCCGCACCAGGGGCGGAGGTGGTGGCAACAACTTCGAAGGCAGAAAAGCCCACAACAGTATCAAAAAGTAATAACATTGATACGGGCAAAACTAAGAAAATTGCTCCAGGTGGCGGTTTACAGACACATGAAGCTAAAGGTGGACATTTAATCAGTCGGCACGTAGGAAAATCAGATGCTGAATTGATTGAAAGAGTGCAAAAGAATCCCAAGTTACCAGGTGCATCTTCTTTTACTAACCTCGAAATTGCTGAAGAAGTAACCTATAATGTTTTAACTGACCAAAAAAATACTTCAATAATAAAAGATTGGCTAGCTAAAGGTAGACTAGTACTAGATTATCAAAGCCAACCACCAACAATTCTAGGGCGAGGTGTAGCTCAAGGCTCAACAGTTGTCAAAAACTTATATAACGCTAGAATAGTTCTTAAAAGTGATAAAGCCGGAGGTTATTATATTTTAACAGGCTATCCGAAATAACATAGGGAGGAATTCAAATGGATTTAGAAAATTTAAAAAACGAACTTAAGAACTTTCTTGGCGGAACATTCCATCAAGATATTGAATCGCCCGAATCTGCTCTTAATGAAATTATCGAAGAAGAAGACAGGCAATGGTTGTTGGAAATAATTTCTTATATTGATGAATTCATCCAAAGTAGCATTACAGAACAAGAAAAGAATGAATTCATCCAGAACTATGCTGAGATCTACTTCCCTGCCCTTGGAGTTAGCCCAATTGAATGGTTGAAAAAAGTTGCAACACAATTAAAAGAAGCTGTGCAGGAAAAAGAAGAATAATCAATTTAGCGTTAATAACCAATGGTGAAGTTATTTTAAAAGAGTAACCACAAACTGCTAAAATCACAAAAAATCAATAGCCACACAGCACCAGCTGCAGTGGCTATTCTCTTACTTTAGTTTTTTCGATCTGCCTTCACCTTTCCAGCTCCGGCAAGGCCTTGACGATGGCAGGGCGCAAAAAGCCAGCGGCAATAATCTTCAGCACATCCCCCAGCATGATCGGGACCAGCGAGACGATAAAGACACCAAAGGGGATGGCATTACCGGTAAAGGTGCGGAAGAGAAGAACCCAAGGTACTCCCAGCCCATAAATTACAGCGATACCGGCTGCCGCCGCCGCCAGCGACCGCAAGGCCAAGGGCCAGCGGTGTAAAAAACGGTCTACCCAACCTGTGACAGGTGCACCCAGGATAAAGCCCAACAAAAACCCGAAGGTCGGTGAGGCCACATGAGCCAAACCACCCCTGCCTTTGGCAAAGACGGGAAGCCCTACCAATCCCAAGAGAAGATAAACCACCTGGCTATAAAAAGCGCCCTTGGGGCCCAGCAGCAACCCTGCCATGACGACAAAGAGGGTCTGCAAGGTCATGGGCACATCCGGCAAGAAGGGCACTTGGAGCAACGCCCCCACCGCCGTCAAGGCCGCGAACAACCCCACCAAGACCAAATCCTTGGTTCTACCCGTCATTACCATCCCCACCCTCATCCGATAATTGATCTACCGGCCATAACAGCCTGTCCGCCCGCAGTTTCCTCAGACGGATAATGTTGTATCCCCAGAGTACACCGTTACCAACTCACCCGTTGTTAGCTCCAACTGCAGCCCGCCATCATCCCCAATCCCACGGGCCACTCCGGTCAGGGTCCTCGCCCCTTCCCGCACTGTCAAACGCTGGCCCAACGTCGCCGAGTACCGCCGGCAATCTTCCAGAATACCCGCAAAACCTTCCTTGAGTACCTGCAGGTAACAGGCCTCCACCTGCCTAAAGAGGGCCTGCAACAACACCACCCGGTCCAAAGACCGCCCGGCGGCCAAACGCAAGGACCCCGCCGTCTCCCGCAGCTCCTCCGGGAAATCCTCTGCCACCTGATTGACATTCAAACCGATCCCCACCACCAAAAAGGCTAACCGGTCCACCTCTCCGCCCAACTCCGCCAGGATGCCGCAGACCTTCCTCCCGGCCCACAACAGGTCATTGGGCCACTTAATAACCAACTCCAGCCCTGTTGCTTCCAAAACAGCCCGGCGTACAGCCACCGCCGCCATGATCGTCAACTTGGCCATGTCCGCGACGGGCAAGGCTGGGTGAAGGATTATACTCGTCCATATACCCGCTCCTGCCGGTGAGAACCACTGTCGGCCCAAACGCCCCTTCCCGGCCAGCTGGGTTTCGGCCACCACCGCTGCACCCTCCGCCGGCGTGGCGGTCTTCAATAGTTTCTTGGCCTGGTTGTTCGTGGAATCCGTCTCCCGAAAGTAAAAAAGCTCCCGCCCCACAAAGCTGGTGGCCAAATCTGCCTGCACTTCCCAGGGATATAAACAGTCAGGCTTAGCCACCAAACGGTAGCCCCGGTTGGGGATGGCTGCGACAGCATAACCCAACCGGCGCAGATTCTCAATATCCTTCCAAACCGCCGCCCGGGAGATGCTAAGCGCCTCCGCCATCTCTTCCCCCGAGACAAACCGGTCGTCACAATCCCGTAAAAACTTAAGAACTCTCGGCTCTTCCATCGCCTGGCACCTCCCAAGAACAGATTGTAACCGAATCACCCGCAATTGGTCAACCTAATAGTATTTTTTAAGTTTACATTTATGCCAAACTCCTTTAGCCATACTCCTTTGTCCCCGGCCTGCCACCCGAAATAAAAACGGCCCTCTTGGAGGACCGCCTGTTATCCGGTTTAATTGAAGGGCACCACCCAAAGGCCCGGCCGAATATTGCGGAAGGAAAAGTAACTGATGCTGTCACCCTTGGGCGACCAGGTCGGCGGGGCGCCGTTCAGGCCAGCCTTGTCGCTAAGCACCCGGACACTCCGGTCTTTCAAGTCCATAACCAACAAGGCCCCCCGGTCATAAACCCGCCCTGTAGGCTGCAACGCGCCGCGGGTGGAGACAAAGGCCAGATAACACCCATCCGGCGAAAGGGCTGGCGCCCGGTTATCGTACTCATCCTTAACCACCACTTCCACCTGGCCGGTGGCGGGGTTAATCCTTTCAATCCAACCCTTCTCAATTTCCATGGTGGAAAAAGTTTTGGCATTCACCGTAATATCCCGGTGGCGGATTTGCAACCTGGTATAGTAGATCCAGCCGTCACTGCCCCAACAGGGAAAGGCTAACAAATTATCGGCGCCTTTCGTCAATTGCCGCAGGTTCTTGCCGTCCCTGTCGATGAGGAATAGATTTGCCACATATGGGCCGTTGCCCCTGACGAATACCACGGTTTTTCCGTCGGGGGACCATGCCGGATCCCGGTCCTCATGGCCGTTGGTCAATTGGAAGCCTGCCCCACCCACCAGGGACTTCAACCAAATAGAGGAGGAAAGCCCCACCCCATTGGGCTCGCCGTTGGCCAGGACACGCCGAACCATCAAGATACAGTCCCCCGTCGGCGACCAACTGGGGGAAAAGTCCATCAAAGATTCGGTATTAGTAAGTATAACCGGGGTCCCGTCCGGCGGCGTCCAAAGCCAAGTCCGCATTCGGGTGGAATCTTCCCCTTTCATCTTCCCGGAGAAGACCAAGCGTGACCCGTCGGGTGACCAGCCACAGCTCCAAACATCATATTCCTGGGGCAACAAGGGGTTTTCCTTACACTCCTCCTCTTCCCCCAGGACAGCAACAGCGAAAAGCACTAATAAAGCCAGTAAAGTCAAAGCAGGCAGCAATTTCTTTCTCTGTTTCAGGTCGAACATACCCATCCCCCCGTCCATCATGTTCGCCCTCCAAACGTAACCTTCCTGCCGACCCAATTAAGGATTATTTTGGGAGTCTTCCCCCACCACCCTTACCTCCGTTTCCAACCACAGGCCGGAATGCTCAAAGACCCGTTTTTGCACAGTCGCTATCAACTGCAGCACATCCTTGGCAGTGGCCGTACCGGTGTTCACAATAAAGCCGGCATGTTTGGGCGAAACCTGCGCACCGCCCACCTTAAGTCCCTTTAAGCCCGCCGCTTCAATCAAACCACCAGCAAAATGGCCGGGCGGCCGTTTAAAAACGCTGCCGGCGCTGGGCATCTCCAAAGGCTGTTTTGCTTCCCGCCGTGCCGTCAAATCCGCCATCTTCGCGAAGATCTCTTCCTTGTCGCCCGGCCTAAGCTGGAATTGGACCGCCAAGGCAATGGCCTTCCGGTTCTGCAAACAACTGCGCCGGTAACCGAAGCACAGATCATCTCCTTTGAATCGCACCAAGCCCTGCCCAGGCAGGAAGGCCGTGACCTCCCTGACCACCTGGCTCATCTCACCGTCATAGGCCCCGGCATTCATAAAAACAGCCCCGCCCAAGCTGCCGGGGATGCCAATGGCAAACTCCAGCCCGGATAGGCCCGCTTCGCCCACCCGCTTGGAAAGCTCCGACAAGCTAATGGCTGCTCCCGCCGCTACCCGGCCTTCCTCGGCCAACTCAACCCAGGCAAAGGACTTGCCTAAACGGATGACCGCACCGCGAATCCCACCGTCACGCACAATCAAGTTAGAACCCAATCCCATTACCATCCAGGGCACGCCCGCCTGATCCAGATAGTCCACAACAGCCGCCACTTCCTCCGGGCTTTCGGGTTCCACCAATACGTCTACCGGCCCTCCCAGCCGGAAAGTGGTCAACTCCGCCATGGGCACATCCAAGCGCATGCGCACCTGCGGACAACGGTCGGCTAGGCCTTTGCGCCAGTCCGGATTGGTCAACAGTTCATCCCCCGCATTCTCCACAATTTATCCAATGATATTCATAGATCAGTCCTCGGAACAATAGTCGTTGCAATTTTAGCTAACGGCAGCAGTCCGCCAGAAATTAGCTTACCCAAAAGGGTTTGCTTTTGCGCCCCAGGCGGCAAAGGCAACTGTGAAACCCTTATCTAATCTCCTGGTTTAAGGTATAGTCGGCTATAACAACCTCTTGGCCAAAATAATGGCGCAGGATTGTTTGGTAGTTCATGCCCCGCAGCGCCATCCCCTGACTGCCCCACTGGCTGAGCCCCACGCCGTGCCCGGAGCCCTTGCCGGAGATGCAAATAACATCTGTTGCACTTAAACGGAGGGGCGTCCGGATCTCCTGTCCGGACAGGGCCGTCTCAAGCCTGAAGGTCAGCCGGATCTGGCCGTTTTCGGGACTAACCTGGCCAATCTGGAGTTTTTCTTTGTTCAATCCATTAACAACCCGGTTGTAATCACTGCCTTTCAAGCGCACCATCTGAAAGCGCGGGCTGAATAAGCCCAGGCGCCAGCGGATGGTCTCCCTGGTCAGGCTCTCCCCGTCGCTGCTGCCCGGCTTCTGAAAGCGGTAGGCCACAATATTGCCGGTCTTCTCGGAAGGAACTGGCGTTATATCACACTCTTTCCAGCCGGCAAAACCCAACTTATCCAGGAACTCCGGCACGGAATAGACCGTGGGTGTACACCAGAGGTATTTGGGACAGTTCTGGTCAAAATCTTCCACCGCCCGTAGGTAGGGAATGGGATCACCCAGCCAAACATCCTCATTGTTCTCCGTCCTGCCGCCGCTGCTGGCATGGTAAAGGGCCTTGATACACCGGCCTTGGTAGGTCAAAATCTGACCCCTGGTTTCCACCACCGCCCTTTGGAAGACCTGTTCGCCAATGGCGCCAAAATAGCGCTGGCAATGGGCTTGGTCACAAAAATCACCGTCAGCGTGACGCCTCCGGTGGCTGAGGGTATAGGAGCGAATGACCACCGCCTGTGCCTTCAGTGCCTCCGGATGCCAACTGGCATAGCTCTCCCCGGCCAGGACGCCCAAGGTATAGTCCTCCAAACCCACCGCATTATAGATGCGGACCCCGTTCGGAGAAGGCCTAAGCTCCAATTGTCCCTTGTATTCCCGGCCGAAGATCCGGATGGTCATCTCCGGCCCGTCCGGCACCACCCGGATCGGCCGTCCTGAAGTGATGCGATCACCGCGCTTCGTCGTGAGTAAGAGTTTCCCCGTGCCCGGTTCCATGGCGACGGACCAGGTTCGCTCGGGTGTTAACACCAGATCGCGTACAGGGAGCCATTGATCGGATGAAGCCTGGTATGTAAGCCTGGCCGTCCCGGTCACCTGAAACTCCGGTCGCTCCTGGGAGATCAGTTCCACCAAGAGTATCTCCCCGGCGGCGTCGACAGCGGCAAGCCCCACCGCCGCCACCAGCAAAACACAACAACAAATGGTCGGGCCAATTATTCGCCTCAAAACCGCCAGCCCCCTTCAAGACTTAATTAAACAGAAAAAAGCCCGTCTTTCCAAGGAAAGACGGGCTTCGCGCTCAGAATTACCCAGTAGTCACTGCTAACTTGCCAATACGTGTTCCGCCCACGGATAATTCCACCGTTTCGGTGAGAAGGTCCGCATAACTATATGAAACACGCCTTTCAACCTGGTGATCGTTAAAACGAACCACGAAAACTCTGGGATAAACCTGCTCCAAAATCCCTTGGGCCTCAAGAATACGTTTCCGGCCTTTGTTTGCCCGTAAACAGATCTCTTGTCCCACAAAATCTCCCAAACTTTCACGGATTCGCTCCAGGACACTGAGGTTATTCATTAACTTCACCTGCCTCACTGTCTCATTATACCATAGGCACAAACTTATGTCAATGAACGACATATTATAGCAGGCGAATTACATGCTGTCAAGACCCGTCTTATTTTGTGAATTTGTCCGCCACTTTTGTAGCCCCATAGGATTCAGGTTTGATCCGGGCGTCAAACCCGCTCCCAGTAACCATTCCCACCACTTCCTTAATAATATCACGGGTCCGTCCGTCTTCTCCCACATCTAAATGAATCTCCACATCCAAATCGGCCAGGCCGTTGGCAGCCAGTTTCTCCGCCAATTTTGAGGCCACGGCAAGACTGCGGGAGGTCTCCAAAAAGATGCGCTGTTTCAAGCCCAGCTGCATCTTCTCGTACTCTTTGGTGTAATAAAAGCGTCCTCCCTTGCCCACCCTGAGAATCACCACGGCGGTTACATAGCAAACCCGTTCCCTGACTTGGGAATCCGTCCCCACAATTAGTTTGTACTGCCCATGGGGAACTTCCTCCACAAACTCCCGGATGTCCTGAAACATCTCTTCAAAATCCAGTCGACCCTTTGACGGGCTTTCAAAAACCATGGGGTTTATCTCCTTTGTGCCAACAAGTGCTCCGCAACTGCCTCAAACTCAGCAACAGAAAGGCACTCGCCGCGTATACCTGGGTCTATCTTCAGGGTGCTCCAAACACTGTTCAGCTCGGCCGGGCCTACCCAGTCCAAATTCAGTTTGGACCAGGCATTGGCCAAGGTCTTACGCCGGTAGCGAAAGGCCGTTTCCACCAGTTTCCGGAAAACTCCCTCCGCCTCTTCGGGAAATGTTCGCGCCAAAGGGGTTAACACAAGAATGGCCGAATCTACCTTTGGCGGCGGTATAAACACCGTCGGCGGCACAAGCCCGGCCACCTGAACCTGGCAACGGTGCTGCAAGGTTACAGAGAGGGCACCGTAGGTTTTCCCGCCGGGCAAAGCCGCCGCCCGCTGGGCCACTTCCTTTTGCACCAAAAACACCAGCCGTCTCAGCGGCACAGGCCCCTCCAACAAGCGAAAAAGGATGGGCGTGGTAATATAATAGGGAAGGTTGGCCACCACCTTCCAGTTATCCCCGGCCGGCAGAAGTTCCGCCAGGGGTTGTTTTAGAAAGTCCCCAAAGACCTGTTGGATATTGACCAGATCCCGCAAAGTTTCTTCCAAAACCGGCGCCAAACTACGGTCAATCTCAACGGTCACAACCCGGCCTGCCCGCCGGGCCAGTTCCCGGGTTAAAATCCCCAGGCCCGTCCCGATTTCCAACACTGAGTCCTCCGGGCTAATCTCCGCGGCCTCCACGATCCGGCGCAAAGTATTACCATCCACCAAAAAATTCTGTCCCAGGCTCTTCTTTGTCTCCAGACCGTGCCGCGCCAAAAGCTCCCTCACTGTCCGGGGGGAAGCAAGATTCATGGCAAGACCCCCCGTTTTTTGCCTATATTATTGCTCATTTTTCGGTTGCTCATTTTTCGACTCTACTTTATCCGGATCGCGCCGGCGATCATAAACAAAATTGCTGCCGGGCATTGTTTTGGCATACATCAGCAATTCATCCCCCACCAATTCCATCTCCAGGGGATGCCGGAAGGTGCGAAACTCGTTGGAAACCTGGGCAACGGCAATGGTCATCAGCGGCCATTGTTCCAAGGCCCCCCGGCGGTTTTTCACCACAATCCCGCCGCGCTCCCGGTCATGTTCCATATAGAATTGACCGACACCCTCATCGAACTTCTTGATAATCTCCCGTCCCACCCGCTCGCCGTAGCCCAGGGGGAGAAGGATCCGAAAATTATCGCCGCCAAGATGGGCTAGGAAAACATCGTCGGTATCCAGGGACGCCACCACTTCCTCCAAAATCCTGGCAGTAGCCTTAATCACCTCATCCCCTGCATCAAAACCGTAATACTTGTTATAAATGGTAAAGTACTCGATATCCACAAAGAGCAGGTGAAAAAGGACGCCCAATTCAAACCGTTCCCGGATCTCCTCTTCATACTGGATTTTTTCGGGCAAGCCGGTCAACCGGTTCACCGTCTTCATCGAGCGTCTCTGGGCCAGTAGTCCATGGACCATCAAGAGGGCATCTTGGGGATTAAAGGGCTTGACTATCTTCCCGTCAAAGCGCAAACCTTTCTCAGCCAGTTCCTGTAGTTCCAGATCCGCATCAAGCAAAGCAATGACCGGCGTCCGACGGGTCAAAGGATTTTGCCGCAGTTCGGCACAAACCTCAAATCCATCCTTATCCGGAAGGGCAATGGACAACAGGATAAGATCCGGCTGTATGGACAGGGTTTTCTCCACAACTTCTTCCCCGGAAACAGCAGTATGAACCCTATATCCGGCATTGGTGAGTTTATATACAAGTACTTGGTTGGTACGAGAATCCGCGCTGGCAATCAAGACTCGTTCGGTATCCATACGCTTTCCTCCGTTTCTTATTGATTAACACACATTTCGACGCCATTTGCAGGTATTCCTGCAATTTTCAGGAATAAAGAAAACCCCGGTTGACCGGGGTTGCAAGCCGCAAGGGCACTCTCCGCTCTATTGCGGAGCCAAAATATAAACTTTCACCGTTTTCTTGCCAAACATCTTGGCTTCGCGATATGTATCAAAACACAGATCGATGCGATCCCCCCGGATGGCAGAGCCAACATCCGCCGCTTCGGCGTAACCATAGCCCTCAATATAGAGGCGGGTCCCCAAGGGAATAACTCGCTTATCCACCGCCACCACACCAAAACCAGCCTTCTTGCCGGTGGCGGTATAACCGTTGGCATATTTCCCGCAGCTTTCTGGACCAGGGTAATAGGCCGTCGCCACCATTTGCTTCACCTTGGTGTACCGGATCTCCCGGCCGCGGGAGGTGGTCATGGTATATACAGTCTCTTTAGTCCCCACGGCCACAATCTGCTTTTTCGGCTCTTTAATCCTCTCTTTGGCCAGGACCTTCTTGCGAACCACCCGGCCATCTTCCTCCGTAATCTGCACAGTCTTCCGGAGCAGGCCTGGTTCACCCTTTTGCACAATCTGACGAACGCCTTCTTTCAGGCTGTTATCCTTGCGCAGTTCCACCGGAGCCTTAATGATACTCTCTTCCGTCACGATCCGCTTCCTAACCCGCACCACCCGGATCTCCTGCCCCGCGTAGACAGTGTCATCCAGCGGGCTTGACACCCGATCATCCGGGCCAAGCTCGATCTTGGCGCGGCGCAGGGCTTCCACCACAGAAACGGGAACCGTCCGGATGGTCTGCACTCCACCGTCCACGTGGAACTTAACCTCGACGCCACGGTGTACCCGAATTTCGGTTCCTTCCCGGACCTTCTCCGTCAATTCCGGTTGAACCTGATCCCCGGTCCGAAGGGTAACTCCCAGCTCGGTCAAGACCTTGCCTACCGTGGCGGCCGCTGTCGTCCGCCGGTATACCCGGCCGTCAACATAGACGGTCACACGGTCCAGCGCCACCAGGTACATAATGGCGCTCAAAATCCCCAGGGACAGGAGGGTGATTGCTACCAGCCGCCCCCAACCTGCTGGATCATGATGGTTCCGTTGCCAATCCATCCTTACATCGGAACGTCGCCCCACCCCGATACCCCCTTTATTGTCGTAAAGGGAAAATATACTTTAATTGCTCGTACCAGCCATTAGTATATTCGATCCTCGGTTGGTTGATTCCTGCCATGATTGGATGGTAGCTTTTTACTGCTGGTAATGCCGGACTCGGAATTCCACCCCCAGATCCCGGGCTATTTGTTCACAAGCTGCAATATCTACACCGGGCCTTTCCACCACGGTGAGGATAACCCGGGGGATATACTCCTTACTGCGCTTGGCAAACTCCAGTACCGCCGGAAAGGCCTGCAATCCCAGGGACGATCGGCAGAGGGCCTGATACGCTTCGGCATCCTGAGAGTTCAGACTGATTGAGATGGTATCCACCAGCCCCTTTAGCATCGGGAGGATGGCACGGCTTAAGATCTTCTCCGCCAGACCGTTGGTATTAACCCGTATTGGCAAACCGGCCCGTTCCTTGATGGCCCGGGCGACCGCCGCCACCACCTCCGGCCGGAGCAAGGGTTCGCCATAACCGCAGAAGACCGCCTCTTTGTATTGGGAGAGATCTCCCAAGGCGGCAATAACTTCATCCGCCGTGGGCTCCTTCTTTAGCCAAAGGGGATAGCCTACTCCATTCTTGGTCTCGCGGATGCAAAAAGTGCAGCGGTTAGGGCAGGCATTGGTGATGTTTAAATAAATGTTGCCATAAAGGGAGTAGGCGTACACATCTCCCATGTTAACTCTCCCTCCTCGGGGTCCATCTGAAACAACGGTCGGCGTTCTCCCAGGTTAGGCGGGCCAGCTCCTCCGGGGCAATACCCAGGATCCGGGCGACCTCTGCCCCCACATAGGTTACAAAAGCCGGCTCGTTCCGTTTCCCCCGATACGGATGGGGCGTCAAATATGGACAGTCAGTCTCTACCATTAACCGGTCCGCAGGAATCTCGAGAATAACCTGCGGCAGCCGCCGGGCATTGGCAAAGGTCACCGGCCCCGCAATTGAGATGTAGAAGTTCAGCGCCAAGGCCTCCTTAGCCGTTTCTACACTCCCGGAAAAGCAGTGAAAGACTCCTCCGACCTCTTCGGCATGCTCCTCTCGGAGAATGTCCAGCGCATCCTTGGTGGCCTCCCGCTCGTGAATGATCAACGGCATTTTATGGACCCGGGCCAGCCGGATCTGCCGGCGGAAGACCTCCTGCTGCACCCCGCGGGGAGAATGATCATAGTGGTAATCCAGGCCTACCTCGCCCAGGGCCACCACCTTGGGTTCCTGAAGCAGTTTTCCTAGCTCGGCTTCAGTCTCCTCCGTATAATCCTTGGCCTCGTGGGGGTGAACCCCCACAGCCGCATAAAGGGGGGCATGGAGACGGGCCAGTTCCACGGCTTTTTGCGCCGAAGCCAGGTCATAGCCAACCACAATGGCCCGGCCCACACCGGCCTGTTCCATGCGCGCCAAGATTTGCTCCAACTCCCCCTCGTAAACCTCGTCGTTGAGGTGGGTATGGGTATCCGTCCAACGGATCATCGAACTTTTGCACCATCCTTAATGGGTTGTTCCGGGCGGAGCAAGGTCAGCTTCTCCCCATCCGACGCGGCTAGGAGCATCCCTTGAGAAAGCACTCCCCGCAACTTGGCCGGCTTGAGGTTGGCCACCACCACAATCTCAGTGCCCACCAAGTCTTCCGGCCGGTAATACTGGGCAATGCCCGCCACCAGCTGGCGTTCCTCCTCGCCCAGGCGGATTTGCAGTTTTAGCAACTTATCCGCACCCTCAATCTTCTCGGCAGCCAACACCTTGGCAATACGCAAATCAATGCGGGCAAACTCATCAATAGCGATTAACCCGGCAGCGCCATCCTGGGGCGCAGGGACGGCCTTCTCCTTGGCCTGTTGAGCCTGTTGGGCTTGGGCCGGTTCAGTCTTGGCAGGCGCAGCCTGGTCCTCCTTTTCCACCTCAATCCGCGGGAAGATGGGATCGCCCTTCTTCACCTTCGTTCCCGCCGGGAAGCCACCCCAACGGATCCCCTGATCCCAGCCGGCGTCCACCGGTTTGCCGTCCAGGCCCAACTGTTCCCAGATCCGGCCCGGCGTCTCCACCAGGAAGGGGGTCAACAACACCGCCACCAGTCTTAAAACTTCGGCCATGGTATAAAGCACGGTCTCCAATCGCTCCCGGTTACCGGCTTTATTCAACGCCCACGGAGCTGCTTCATCAATATATTTGTTGGCCCGTCCAACCAGATCCATAATGGCCATCACGGCATCGGAGATCGTCAGTTCCTCCATGTGCTGGGCCACCTTCGCTCCGCAGGCCTCCGCCGCCCGGATCAAGTCACGATCAAGCTCGACAAGGGCCCCTGGTGCTGGCACGACTCCGCCGTTGAATTTTTCAATCATGGAAAGGCTGCGGTGCAGCAAATTGCCTAGATCGTTGGCCAGATCCGTATTAATCCGCAAGATTAATGCATCTTCGGAGTATACACCATCCGACCCGAAGGGAACTTCCCGCAACAGATAATATCGGACAGCATCCAAGCCATAGCGGTTAACCAGGGTCACCGGATCCACCACATTCCCTTTGGACTTGGACATCTTTCCACCTTCCAGGATCAGCCACCCGTGGCCAAAGACCTTCTTCGGCAGGGGCAAACCCAAGGCCATCAGGAGGATGGGCCAGATAATGGTGTGGAAGCGGACGATCTCCTTCCCCACCAGGTGAACGTCGGCGGGCCAGAATTTTTCCATCAGGGTATTGTCCCCTGGATAACCCAAGGCCGTAATGTAATTGGTCAAAGCATCCAGCCAGACATAGACCACATGCTTCGGGTCAAAGGGCACCGGAATACCCCAGGAGAAGGTGGTCCGAGAGACACAAAGATCCTCCAGGCCGGGTTTGAGGAAGTTGTTGATCATCTCGTTCTTACGCGAGACCGGTTGGATAAAATCGGGATGGGTCTCGATATACTCCATTAAGCGGTCGGCGTATTTGGACAGCCGGAAAAAGTAGCTTTCCTCCCGGACCATCTCCACCTCCCGGCCGCAATCGGGGCACTTGCCGTCCACCAGTTGCCGCTCCAGCCAGAAGGTTTCACAGGGTGTGCAATACAAGCCCTCATACTCATTCTTGTAAATATCCCCCTGCTCGTACAGGCGGGTGAAAATCTCCTGCACCCTCTCTTCGTGCCGTTTTTCAGTAGTACGAATGAAATCGTCATAGGAGATCTGCAAGAGGGACCAAAGTTCTTTGATGCCTTTAACAATCCTGTCCACATAAGCTTGGGGCGTGGTTCCCATCTCTTCGGCCTTGCGCTGGATCTTCTGGCCATGCTCATCGGTGCCGGTCAAAAAGTAGGTTTCGTCCCCGCGCAGCCGGTGGTAACGGGCCAACGCATCGGCAGCCACCGTGGTGTAGGCATGGCCAATATGCAGATTGTCACTGGGGTAATAGATCGGCGTGGTGATATAAAACTTACCCACCTGGTATTCCTCCTTTAACTTATTTATGTAATATTTTAGCTTACCCATCCAACCGGACGAGCTTTTTCCGCTTGCCTTCACCTGTAAAACGAAAACCTCCCGTCCCAAAGCGCTGCTTTGGGGACGAGAGGTTAATCCCGTGTTACCACCCCACTTTTCCGTCGAAACGGACTCTTGCGGACACGCCGGGCAAGCCCTTAATGCCCTGCCGCTATACCGGGCGGACCCGTTCCTACCTACTCTCCCCCAAACCGCCACGGTTTAAAACCGCTGGCAGCTTGGCAAAATTTCAGCGGAATGCTCAGGGGCCATGTTCAAAGGAGAACTCTGCCACCGGCTTTCACCATCCCGGCTCGCTTATAGGCGGTTACTTCCTTCTAATCTTCCCCGTCAACGCATTCGGCAGATAGTATCTGTTCATTATATTTTACCAGATCAGCCGGAGGTGTCAAGCGGTCAAGATTTGTTGTCGCTGGTTTCGCACCAAGTTTAGCGACTGACATAGGGGTTTCCTGCTACCGGCTATTCCTTGCTGCATAATGTAAGGCTCCCATTTTTGCTTATAAAATCCCACCGCCGCTAAATTTACTAATATTTTATACAAACAAGCCCTCATTGTCACCTACAACAACTTCCCCTTTTCCGCCATCCTTTCCCAGCTTATGTCCACTACCCAGATCCAACCGCCAGAAAAAATTTTTGTACATTGTATGAATATGGATAAAACTAACTTAATTGGCAGGGTTGACTTGGGTTGGAAATTTAGGTACAATTATCTTGTGCTTGATTGTCGAATCTTGACGGAAAGGAGGATGGTGATCCCATGATGAAGTCCACTGGTATTGTGCGAAAAGTCGATGAACTCGGCCGGGTTGTGATTCCCATTGAGTTACGGCGGACTCTCCAGATTGAGGAGAAGGACGCTTTGGAGATTTATGTTGACGGCGAAAAGATCATTCTGAAAAAGTATGAACCCGCCTGCATCTTCTGCGGTAACGCCGAAGGCATCCGTAGCTTTAAAGAGAAGAACATCTGCAAAGAGTGCTTTGATGCGATGAAGACCGTGTCCTGATAATATTAGCAGGACAATAATCTAATTGTATTTTACCATTGGGATGGGGACAAAACCCATCTTTTATTTTGTTTTCCACTTTTGTTCTCCTCGCGGTTCTCTCCTGGAGTTTTGGTAGGCCGTATAAAGTTCCCGCCTGGAGATCCCGGCCCTTTCGGCCACCGCCCGAATGGCCTCCGACGGCGACTTACCATCTTGGATTAGCTCTTCTACCCGATCCAGCAACTCTTCCGGACTCAGCTCCACCTTGGCAAAGCTGCCGCCCGCCACTACCAGGGTAAACTCGCCCTTTAGCTCCCTGGCCGTAAATTCCGCCACGGCCTCCTGCAAAGTCCCCCGCCAAAATTCCTCATGGATCTTGGTTAGTTCCCGGGCCACCGTCACCTGCCGTTCTCCCCCCAAGAGCCGTAAGAGATCCTTTAAAGTCTCCGGCAACCGGTGGGGCGCTTCGTAGAGCACAATGGTGCGTTCTTCGGTTGCCAGGGCCGCCAGCCGCTCCCTGCGGGGCTTGCCGGACCGGGGTAAAAAGCCTTCAAAAACAAACCGCTCAGTCCCTTGCCCCGAAGCAGCCAAGGCCGCAATCAACGCCGTCGGCCCGGGAATGGGGATCACCGGGATACCTGCTTGAATCGCCGCACTCACCAGCTTGTTGCCGGGGTCGGAGATCCCGGGCATGCCCGCATCGCTAACCAGCGCCACTTTTTTCCCCTCTTTTATTTGGTCCAGGATCTCTCCCTGTCGGCGCTCTTCATTCTCCCGGTAATAACTCACCAAAGGTTTGGCCAGGCCAAAATGGGTCAATAGCTGCCGGGTCCGCCGAGTATCCTCGGCAGCAACCAGATCGACCTCTCCCAGGGTGCGGATGGCCCGGGCAGACATATCCGCCAAATTGCCAATGGGCGTTGCCACTAAATACAAAGCGCCCGACTGCGCCAACTCTTGCACCAACCCTCACCATCCCTTCGTTTTTGTTGATGATCACCAATCCAGCACCGTCGGAGGCAGGACCCGGCCCAACCGGAATCCCAGTGGTGAAAAACCAAGACTTGTCCAGAAGGCCAAGGCACCGGGATTACCAGCATGCACATGAAGCTCCATCTCCTGCACGCCTTTTTGCCGGAAACATTCGCCAAGGGACCGGAGCAACGCTCGGCCCATTCCTTGCCGCCGCAGGGCTGGACGCACATAAAGGGCGGTAATGTAGCCGAAGGGCACGGGGGGATATGGCGGTTGGGCCGTCTTCACCTGTCCAAGGGCAAAACCTCCGACCTCACCGTCAGCCACGGCCAAAAAACCAAACCCAGCTCCCGTCACCAAACTTGCCCCCAAATAATTAAGGAAGTGATCGCTGGCTTCTGGGGAAAGGGCGCAGAACTCCGCAACGGTCTGTTGCAGTTCCCGGCTCATCTCTGCCCAAAGATCCCCGACGATTGCCACGTCCGCCAGGTCAATCCTGCGGATCTGCATATGCTTTTCACCTTTCTGAAAAAATTTCCCCCGATGGGGTAATGTCCTTACGTTTTTTGTCGATGAAATATATACACCAGGTTTTCAGGGATGAGCAAATTCCCCCCTAAAGTATACCAGATGTTCTGTTAAGGAGGGAACCTTCTCATGGATCAGAGTCAACCCAAACAGTTGGAACATGTTTTTTCCTTCTCACCCGGCGATGACCGCTACTTTCAGGATTGCGCGGAAGCTCTGTTCGAATCGGAGCAAGGACATAAATATTTTAGCGACCTTGACCAGGTTAAACACTTTTTACAGCCGGGTTTTGCCCACAATGAGATCTATATCTGTACCAACAAACACCATGATTTCATCGGCTTTATCTGGGCTAACAACTACGGCGCCTTTAATTATTTCCCCTTTTTGCAAGCTATTGCCGTCAAGCCCGTCTTTCGCTCCATCGGCGCTGGCACATTTCTCATGCGCCAGTTTGAAGAGGCCTTCCCCGATGCTCCCCTCTTCTTTCTAATTGCTAACCCGGATAATCTCGGGGCCTACCGTTTCTATGAACGCCTTGGTTATTGCCCAGTGGGCAAAGTCCCGGATATGTTCATTTGCGGCACGACGGAAATTATTATGGTCAAATCACGGAATTCGCCCAACACCACCCATAAATTCTCCCTCTACAAGGTCTTCAGGCAGTTATCTTTAAAAGGTATCCTATAATTTTTGCCTAATAGGTCATAGTCCGCCCAAAGGCCAGCCTTCGCCAGTGTAAAGAAAAATGGCCGATTGGTTCCATAGAAAAAACCCCCGGTTTTGCCGGGGGTTTTTCTGCTATTCTACCCGTTCTGTCGTCACGAGTTCCAAAGTTCTCTCCCGCTCTGGGAGAACGCCGGTTGGCTGTAAATAGCGGCGGGCGCAGACATACCGTTTTTGATAGTAACCTTTGTTTAACGGAGTGATCGTCACCTGACCACTTCCTGAAGAAGCATGGATAAAGAGGCCGTCGCCAAGGTAGATCCCCACATGACTAATCCTGTCACCAACGGTGTTGAAGAAGACCAGGTCGCCGGGGAGCAATTGGTCCCTGGTTACCACAGTCCCCAATTGGGCTTGTCCTACGGAAGAATGGGGCAGCGAGTAACCGAAGTTTTTGAAGACATAGGCAGTAAAACCAGAGCAGTCAAAGGCATGGGGGGTCGAACCGCCGTACCTGTACGGCACGCCCAGCCACCGCTTGGCATAAGCCAATAATTCATTGACACGCCCGTAATCACCCCGGGAAACGGACTCCGGCCGCGCCAGGCAGATATAAGCGTTGGCCACCCAGCCCTCGCCAAGACGGGAACTGCGAACCCTTGTCCATCCTTCGCCTGCTTCCAGCAGGGCAACTTCTTCGCCTTTACCCAAAAGTCCCATGGACTTGGCATCGCGGCTCGGCATGGTACGCAAATTCACCCGGTCGCCCGTGATCCAACACGCCGCCGGGGAGGAAGCCGCCTCTTCGCCATGGACAAAGGCGGGAAAGCAGGCCAAGGCCATTATTATTAATATGGAAAACCAAAGACGATTCCGCATCGGCACTCCTCTTTTCCCCATAATAGTTATTTTACATATATTTAACTTAAAAGGCAAGATAAACCCATGACAAAAACATTGTCAGAATCGTCTATATTATATAATATTACTAGTATTATTTATATTAATTTTTTGAAAATATAATCCGGTTTTGCGACCGACCATTCCCCCCGGCTTCCTCAGGCCCAAAAAAGAAAAACCGGCAAGGCCGGCCCATTTTTTATTCGTTGTCTTCCTTTGGAAAATTAATCTCCCGCACCACATGGCCATCGGCAGTCACTGCCATGCCCCGGTCGTCTGTATAATAGACCCGGGCGTAAACACGGGAACCCTTGGGATCCACTGTCATCCAGTGCTCCTCCCAATGGCCCTCTGGCCCCAACTGCTCTTCGATTGAGGACATCACCGCCGTCATCTCGGGATTGCGGGCAAACTTTTGCGCCTCCATACGGTTGATTCTTTGGATATCCTCCTCTTCCAGCTCGACAAACTCACGGTTTGCCATGTACCTCGGCTCATAATCCCTCATACTTTAACCTCCCGGCTTACCACAATCTTCGCACCAAGAGTTATTCTTCCCTTACCTTGTTCTTCTTAGCCATCGCCTTTTCCCGCTTAAAAAAGAAATACCGCCTTTAAAAGACGGTATGTTCTCTACTCAACCCTTTAAACCCTGGAGCTGACTATGTAATCGCCCAAGCCATCAACCAAAGGCCTGGCCGTTCCAGCCCCAGTTTTCTCCCTTCACTTCGGTGAACACAATATAAACTTGATCTTTAGGGATCCCAAGTTGGCTCTCCAACACCCGGCCAATCTCGGTAATGATCTCCTTTTTCTGGCTGCCCGCCAGGCTACCGACAAGCTGGATCTGGACTACTCCGCCTTGCTCCACACGCTTCCCCTGGAAAAAGAGGCTTTGCCCTCCGGCAATCCGGACATAAAGCCAGTTTTCACTCTTCCCGGCGTACCGTTGCATAATCCGGGCAGCCTCGGCCTTTAAAAGCTCTTCCTGTTCGGAACCAATGGTTTTGGCCAGGGCAAAATCCAAATACGGCATGTTCCTTTCCTCCTTCAATTAAAGTTTTCCGACTGAAAGACCCACCGGATTCAAGCGACCTTTTTTGGGGATCAAACGCTCTCTTAAGAGCTTTTCAACCAAGCCCATCTCCCAACAAAACCCGTGCCCGGGATAGACCCGCCGTACACCCCGTTGCCGCAGGAGCTTTATACTGTCCCAGAGTGCAATGGGGTCTTCAGCGAACCAGGGTACCCCCGGAACACCGGCAAAGGGCGGCACCATCATGAGCAAATCACCAATGATGGCCTCTTCACCGACAATCACCGAGCTTGAACCCAGGGTGTGTCCGGGCGTGGCCAACAACAGCCCGTCAAGGCCAAATTCAGCCAGATCCATCTGGTCTTCATAAGTCAGCCCAACTTTTACCGGTTTTCCTGTTTCTGCCGCCTTCTTATATAAAACTGAATTTACCAGCTTACCCTCCCAGGAATAGGGAATGATTGGAGCACTTCGCCCCCGGACCAAAAAATCCTCCTCGGCGCGATGGATTGCCACCGGGACCCCCAACTCTTCTTGCAACGCCGCTGCACTACCCATGTGATCAGGGTGGGCATGGGTGATGACAAGTAAGCCAAGATCGCCCCGGTCGATCCCGTTTTTCCGGAGTTCTTTCAGTAGTCGCGGGGCGTCTTCAGCCTGGCCGCAATCAACCAATATGTATTGCCGGTCTTTGATGAGGTAAGCATTATTGAATCCCAAAGGTATCCGTAGTATTTCTGCCATTATCTTTGCCTCCCGATAACAGATGGGAACATCTTGCAAACCATTTCGCGGCGGCAAATTCATCCCCTGCCGGTAAATGATCCCACCAATTCTGCACTATAGAAAAAAGGGCATATCATAAAAGTAAGATATACCCCGAAAACATTTATATTCTTACCTTTGGGCGTTAGCCCCTCTTCGGCCGCGCTTTGGCCATTTCGCCGTCATTCATCCCCACCACTGCACGGATCAGGAAGACCGACGCAAGTGCAAAGTAAATGCCAGCAAAGAGCATTGATCGTACGGGCAGCAGACTAACCAACAGGGCAAAGACCATCGGTAGGGTCAACGCAAATAAGGTAAGCCGGTATAAATCGGCCAAGCGCAACTTGACTGCCAACACTTTGCCCGCCACCAGCCCGCAAAGGGAAATGACCAAAGCAATAAAGAAGAGTTCTAAATAGTATTTGATCAAGTAATTGAGAAAACTATACACTCCCATCATTCTTAAGCCCAATACCCGAATCAAGTCCTCTTTGGATAAGGCCTTACCCATCAGCTGTTTTTGCAAAGCCGAATACAGCTTCTCTTTCACGGTAATATCCTTGTTAAACATCCGGTCTTCGGTCAAGACCAGACCATAAGAGTAATCCTTAAGGATCGTATCGGCATTAAGCTTTCCTGTGGTATCCAGGGCAAAAACCCCACCGTTTTCCTTATCTACCACCGGAGTCTTGTCTATGACAGATAACTTGCCGCCGTCAATCTTAAATTCGGGAACTTTTTCTTCAATCCACTTTAATTTGTATCCCGCCACCCGGTGATCTTCCATGGCGTGGGGCAAGACGGTGGGCGCACCGACAATCAGCCCCAAAACAAGGATATATTTCAGGGCATCCCGGAAGCTTTCCCTTTGAAACTTGGTATATTCCCGGAAAAACAACAGCCCGGCCCGGAACTTCTGGATAAAGTTCATTCCCGCTTGATCTTTGGCCATCCCCTCGACAACCCCCATCCTGTCTCTGTCACTATTTAATTCACTATGTTTGCCACCCAATAATTTTACTTGTACAAGCTTTCTTCTTCAAAGTCCCTTGTTGCCCGGATCAGACAAGTTTCTCACTTTAAAAAAACATGGCGCCCAATCTTGACAGTCACCTTCAAATTGGCCTGTTCGAAGTACCTACGTCCCTCCGGGCTGGCTTTATCCGGGTTGTAGAAAAAGAGGGCCCCATGGGTCGGGTCAACCCCGGCCATGGCTTCCTTGGCTGCCCGCAGGCAGGATTCGGTGGGTTCTACATACTTGGCCTTTGGCCAACTATGGAATTGGTTGGGCTGGGTGACCACTGCACGAATGCTGTCGGGAAACTTTGGACTGGCCACCCGGTTCATAACCACTGCACCCACCGCCACTTGACCCAGGTAGGGCTCATCTCCGGCTTCCACCGTGATGATTTGGGCCAAAAGATAAAGATCCGCATCCCGCCGCCAGGGCAAGCGGGAGGGAGAAAAGCCAATATTAATGGAGAAGCCGATCTCAGTGTCATAACCGGTTTCATCGTCATCGTCGGCGAACCAGTCGGCCGGCAGGGTACGGGCCTCAACGGCCGCAGAAACCTTGGCCACGTTAAACTCCAACCCCAGGATCAACTCGGTCTTCTTCCCAAGGGAAACATCCAGTCCTGCGCCATCGTTAACATCCCGGAGGCCCACGCCGAGATAGGAGGTGAACATTCTTTTTGGCTTCATCCGGTAGATTACCCCCGGTGAAAAGGCTTCGTCATCCCAGTCGTAAATTCCCCGGATCCGCCAGTAGTCGTTCAGAGAATATTCCAGTTTTACCGCGGCAAGTTCTGCTCCGTCGTCATCTTGCCACTCCAATCCCAAATGAAGATCCCCCGCCAGAGCCGGCGCAACGCCCAAAACCACAAGCAAGATGCCAATACATAAGATTGCCTTAATCTTTCTGGCCATACCTTCACTCCCCATTCCAGGATGTTTTGCCCATCCATTCGACGGCAAACGGGAGAAACCATGCTAAAAAACCCATCTTCTTAGTGGTAAGTGTTGGATAACAAAAAAGAGAAAACCTCTTTTTTGGTTTTCTCCGTTCCACCGTCTTTTCCCTTTTAATAGGCAAAACATCCTGAAACCGGCGACCTAGGGAATGATCCGGTTCTCCCCGTTGACGTGGACAATTTTGGGTTTAAAGGTCTGTAACTCTTCTTCATTATACTGGGCATAGGAAATAATGATCACCAGGTCGCCCGGGGCCACCAAGCGGGCGGCGGCGCCATTGACACAGATAGTGCCGGAGCCGGGCGCCCCTTCAATGACATAGGTCTCAAAGCGCGCACCGTTATTGACGTTCACCACCTGGACCTGCTCATAAGGGAGAAGGTCCGCTGCCTCCATCAGTTCTTTATCAATAGTGATACTGCCCACATAGTTTAGATTAGCATCGGTCACCGTTGCCCGGTGAATCTTGGATTTTGCCATTGTTCGCCACATGGCCATAAAACCTCCTTTGCTCCCGTCACAGGGGACACGCCGGGCTTTAAAGGCGCCCGACCACAAGATTATCAATCAATCGCGTCCTTCCCACTTTTGCCGCCAGGGCCACCAAAACGGGGCGTTCTACCCGTTCAACAATCTCCAATGTCTCGTCATCGACAAACTCAAGGTATTCCAATTGAACCAGGGGTTCGGCTTTGATCATGCTTTCCATGCCCTCCCGCAGGCTATGGACATCCGTCTCTCCCGCCTGCACCCGGTCGCGCATGGCAAAGAGAGCTTTGGAAAGGATCAGGGCCGCCTGGCGTTCCTCCGGGGAAAGGTAGACATTGCGTGAACTCATGGCCAAACCATCGGCTTCACGCACCAGGGGAACGGGCCGCACCTCCACGGGAATGTTCAAATCCCGGACCATCCGGCGCACCACCCTTAACTGCTGGGCGTCTTTCTCCCCAAAATAAGCCCTGTCCGGTCCCACCAGCATCATGAGCTTGGTCACGACCGTCGTCACGCCGCGAAAATGCCCCGGCCGACTTTTGCCGCAAAGGCCTTGGGTCAATCCGGTTACCTCCACCCAAGTCTGGAAACCTTCGGGGTACATCTCTCCCGGCAACGGTGCGAAAATCAGGTCCACCCCGACACCCTCGGCCAAGCTCCGGTCACGGGCATGGTCCCGCGGGTAGCGGTCCAGATCTTCATTGGGACCAAACTGGGTCGGATTGACAAAGAGGGAAACAACCACCCGGTCATTCTCCGCCTTGGCGTGGCGCATTAAGGACAGGTGTCCCTCATGGAAATAGCCCATGGTGGGCACCAGCCCAATCGTCAGGCCCTCTCGGCGCCAACCGGAGACGATCTTTCTGAGCTCAGCAATGGTATCAACCCAAATCATGCTTCTTTTCCCTCCTCCAGCCCGAGCAAGCGGAGAAACTCTGCCTTCTCCTCATCCTGCATCTGCCTGGTTTGTTCCGGCCCGGGGAACTGCCCGGACCGGACTTCCGCCACATACTCTGACAATGCCCGGCTGCCCACGGCATAAAGTTCCGCATAACGCTTGGCGTGGCGGGGAGTAAAGGAAGCATTCAAACCCAACACATCATGGAAAACTTGTACTTGCCCGTCGCATGCGGGACCCGACCCAATACCGATGGTAGGAATATTCAGACGGCGGGTGATCGCGGCCGCCACCTCCGCCGGCACCAACTCCAAGACCACCGCAAAGGCCCCCGCTTCCTCCAGGGCTTTGGCGTCGTCCAAAAGGTCTTTGGCGGCTTGAGCCGATTTACCCTGCATCAGGAAGCCGCCCAACTGGTGGACGGATTGGGGTGTGAAGCCCAGATGTCCCATGACAGGAATCCCGGCGCTTGTCAGCCGCCGGACAATGGGAACAACATCCCGGCCCCCCTCCAGCTTTACGGCGTGGGCGCCGCCCTCCTGCATCAGACGGCCGGCATTCTTTACGGCCTCCTCAATACTGACCTGGTAACTTAAGAAGGGCATATCGGCAACAACCAGCGCAGTTTTATTTCCCCGGGCAACTGCTTTGGTGTGATGGACCATATCATCCATGGTCACAGGCAGGGTGGTTTCATAGCCCAAGACCACGTTACCCAGGGAGTCTCCAACCAAGATCATATCCACACCAGCGGCCTCGGCCAACTGGGCGCCCGGGTAATCGTAGGCTGTGATCATGGTGAGTTTCTCGCCGGTAGCCTTTGCCTCACGAATCTTTTTCAAAGTTGTACGGGAATTTTCCATTTTTATCACTCCATCTCAAGATTGCTCCGTACCAGAATCTCCTCCACCGCTTTAACCCGTTCCGCCGGTAGTCCGTTGGCCTGGGCCAGCTCCAGGGTGCGCCTGGATAACTCCAGGTACAAGGGGAGCAAGTCCGGTCTGGTGTCATTCAGTGCTTTAATGTGCCGCAGGATCGTCTGGGCATCCCCGCGGGAGACGGGTCCGGTCAAGGCTTGAGCCGGTCCCAACTTGCCCATGTTTTTCACGACATTTTCCACCAAAGGCAGCAGGGCGGCGGGAACCTTTTCCTTGGCCAAACCGGCTGCCGCAAAGAGCTCCCCGGCCAAAACGGTGATGGTGACCAGAAAATTGGCGGCAATGCAAGCTCCTGCATGGTACAAGGCTTTATACCCCGGCGGCAGTGCAAAGGTTTCCCCGCCCAAAAATTGACCAATGGCCTCTGCCGCTTCCTTAGCCGCTTGATCTCCCTCAACCCCGAAGACGGTCCCTGGGGGGATCCGCTCTTCGCCGGCAAAACTCTGCAAAGGGTGCAGGCTGCCCACACGGGCACCAACGTCGCGGAGGGGCTGCAGCACATTACTGTCCAAGGCGCCGCTGGTGTGCAAGAGGATCTTCCCCTGCCATCCATCAGACCGGCTCAGCGCCGTGGCCAGCGATGCCAAGGCGTCATCAGCAACGGTGAGCAAGATCAGATCGGCTGTTTGATGGATTTCCGTCATTGGGCAGAACCGCAAGCCATACCGCTGGGCCAAGGCAACCACTTTCTCTTGAGTGCGGCCAGCCAAGGCTTGCGGCGGCAGGCCGCGACGGCAGAGTTCCCCCACCATGGCGCGGCCGAGCCGACCGGGACCAATTAAGCCTATTCTCCACTTTGGTTTCATCTTCTGCCTCCAGAAAAAAACCTTCCCAGGGCATGGGAAGGTCGACAAAACTCCTTTGTCGTCTTGTTGCCGTCCCGGTCCCCAAGGGATCCAAGCGGTCAATTGCGCAGGATTGAGCTAAAATGAATTTAAAAAACTTCCTTTGGTACAGCTCCGAATGGATGCCGTCTTAATACGGAATGACATAATATAATTATGATCAAAACGGATAAAACATGTTAATTGTTAATATGTAATCCCTTTACTTCTTGCGGGTTATCTTCACACCAAAGAAATCCATTAACCCGCCGGCCGGGGGTTGCGGTTTCCGGACCGCAACGGTCACCTCGGCCATAGGATAATTGGAGAGTACCTCGCTAGCGATGGCTTCGGCCAATCCTTCCATCAGATTGTAGGACCTCTCCTCCACAATTTCCCGGACCAGTTGATAAAGGTCGACATAGTTGATGCCATACTCCAGATCGTCGGTGCGCCCGGTCGAGCTCAGATCCAGCGCTAACTCCAAGTCCACCTCGTAGCGCTGGCCTAATTCCTTCTCTGAACCAAATACACCGTGGTAGCCGTAGAAGACCATCCCCTGCAACACAATACGATCCGGCACGAAATGACCTCCTTTATCCCCCTGTCCTTCTTCTATTTTAACCGATTCACAGCAAAAAGTGAATAAATTTCCACCAATTAACGGACTTAAGCCAGGCAAAGCCTGGTATGACGTGCCCTTAGCAACCGTTAAATTATGGTTAACGTCCCAATAAACATGCCCAACCGCTGGCTAATCCCTCCGGGATACACTGTAAAAACGTCTTTTTCATTTTGGCAATAAGGGGTTCCCCTGAATTGACAAACCTTGGCCGGGAAAGTACAATTAGGTATAAGTCCAGGGGGAGGAGGATCTTTTTGTCTACAAATGAAATACTTTTGGCGGAAATTACCCGCCTTAAGAAAGAACGGAACGCACTAATCTTGGCCCATAACTACCAAGTGGAAGAGGTGCAGGATATCGCCGATTTTGTGGGCGATTCCTTCTTTTTAAGTCAAAAGGCCGCCGCGGCCACAGAAGAAGTGATTGTTTTTTGCGGCGTCCACTTTATGGCAGAAAGCGCCGCCATCCTTGCTCCCGATAAAACTGTGTTGTTGCCTGCAGCGGATGCGGGTTGCCCTTTGGCGGATTTTGCCGACGCCGAGCAGGTCCGTCAGTGGCGGGCACGCCATCCACAGGCGGCTGTGGTCGCTTACATTAACTCCTCCGCTGAAGTCAAAGCAGAAGCAGATATTTGTTGCACCTCCGCCAACGCCATCAAGGTGGTGGAGTCCTTACCCCATGATGAAATTATCTTCCTGCCCGACGGCAACCTGGGCCATTATGTAGCATCCCACTTTCCGGAGAAGACCTTTCACCTCTGGCCAGGCTACTGCATCACCCACCACCGGATCACGCCTGAAGATGTGCAGGCCGTACGGGAACGCCATCCGCAGGCGGAAATCCTGGTGCATCCGGAATGCCAACCCAGCGTTGTCGCACTAGCCGATTTTGTGGGCAGTACTTCCCAGATTTTAGACCGGGTGGCCAAGTCACCGGCAAAAACCCTAATTATCGGCACGGAGATGGGCGTTATCCACGGCTTAAAGAAGAATCATCCCGATAAAGAAATTTATCTTCTCTCCTCTGGATTAGTTTGCCCCAACATGAAACGAACCACCTTGCAGAAGATCCATCATGCCCTGGAAAACCTGGAGATGCGTGTTACAGTGGCCGAGCCCGTCCGAGCAAAGGCTTATGCTGCATTACAGCGCATGCTAGCCGTGGGGAGATAAGCCCCGGCGAACCAATAACGTCCCGGCAAAGTACGAATCCCGTGCTTTGCTCTTTTCTCTTCTTGAGGATATAATTGAATCATGTTCAACAAAATGTGTTCTACCCACCGTACTTAACGATGCTTGCTGAAAGAAGGTGGCCGACGGATGGCCAGAGTGACTGAACTGCCTGAAGCCCAACCAGCCCAGTTTCTAATTGTCGGCAGCGGCATTGCCGGTTTGTACACAGCACTGAAACTAGCGGAATTGGGCCAGGTAGTGTTATTGACCAAAGATCGTTTGGAAGAGAGCAACACCTCATATGCCCAGGGCGGAATTGCTGCCGCCATCGATCCCAGCGACTCACCCGAACTCCACTTTGAAGACACCATCAAGGTTGGGGTAGGATTGTGCCTCCCCGAATCCGTATCAATTTTGGTTCATGAAGGTCCCTCCCGCGTCCGGGAGCTGATCCAGTACGGGGTTCCCTTTGACTTGATTGAAGGTGCTCCCGCCCTGACTAAAGAAGCTGCCCATTCCCGCCGGCGTATCCTCCATGCCGATGGCGATGCCACCGGCCGGGAAATCAGCCGCTCCCTCGTGCGGCATGTGGTGGGACACCCCAACATCACCATCTATGAAGAAACGATGGTCATCTCCTTGTTAACCCACAATGCCAGGTGTTACGGGGTATTGGCCCTCATGCCCGGTGGTGAATTGGCCACCTTTGCGTCTGGAGCAGTCATCTTATGTACAGGAGGTTGTGGTCAAGTTTTTTCCATGACCACCAATCCATCGGTGGCCACCGGCGACGGTATTGCCCTAGCTTACCGGGCGGGCGCTTCTGTATCGAATATGGAATTCATCCAGTTCCACCCCACCGCCTTATTCCATCCCCCGGCGCCGCGTTTCTTGATCTCCGAGACCGTCCGCGGTGAAGGCGGCATCCTTGTTAACAAGTACGGGGAGCACTTTATGCCAAAATACCATGAACTGGCGGATCTGGCGCCACGGGATGTGGTGGCCCGATCCATTCTCAAAGAGATGGAACGCACCGGATCCGATCGGGTTTATTTAGACTTATCCGCTTTAACCGCCGACCAGATCCGCCACCGTTTCCCCAATATTTATGACACATGCCTCCATTATGGTTTGGATATTACCGCAGAACCCATTCCTGTCTCCCCGGCAGCCCACTACATGATGGGCGGTATTCTAACCGACATCTGGGGACGGACAAGTATTCCAGGGTTGTTTGCCTGCGGCGAAACCGCCGACACCGGTGTCCACGGGGCTAACCGGTTGGCCAGCAATTCCCTCCTGGAGGGGCTGGTCTTCGGCCATCGTATTTACCATTACCTGCAGAAGAATTTCCCAGAAATCGAAGAGTTTCAACCCGATTCCCCTCCTGAACTGCCCCAGGAGACTTCACCGGAGACTACCTGTTCCGATCGGCGGTTTATTCAGGAACTCATGTCTGCCCAGATGGGAATCGTCAGAAACGGACCAGGGTTGACCGCTGCCCTGGAGACCCTGCAAGCAAAGGGGCAAGGCCCGGCAACACCCTGTCTGGATCCGGCATATATTGAATTACAAAACATCAGGACCGTAGCACGTTTGATGATCCAATCCGCCCTGCTACGGACGGAGAGCCGGGGCAGCCATTACCGGGAAGACTATTCCAGGACAGATCCGGCTTGGCGAAAGAGGATTGTCATTACAGGGAAACGTATTACTTATCTACCCATTACCCCTGAAAACGGATGAGGTGAATTCCGATGAAACAGTTAAACCGTTCATGGTTGCGGGATGTGGTCGCCAGGGCTTTAGCTGAGGATATTGGCTATGGCGACATTACGACGCAGGCCACCATCTCCGAGGACCAAAAGGCAAGCGGTGTTTTTGTTGCGAAAGAAGAGGGCGTAATCTGCGGTTTACCTTTAATCGAAGAGATCTTTCATTATGCCGATCCCTCACTGCTGGTCTCCATCTGGGTTGATGAAGGAAGTCGAGTAAAGCCCGGTGATGTCCTGGCGGAGGTTCAAGGCTCGGCCCAAGCGATTCTCTCCGGCGAACGTGTAGCTTTGAATTTTATCCAAAGATTGTCCGGCATTGCCACACAGACCAGAAAACTGGTGGATATTGTCGCCGACTTCCCTGTCCGCATCGTGGACACCAGAAAAACCGTGCCGGGACTGCGCTTTTTGGAAAAATATGCCGTGCGGACCGGTGGCGGCCATAATCACCGTTTTTCCCTTTCCGACGCAGTGCTAATCAAAGACAACCATATCATCGCCGCCGGCGGGATTACCGCCGCTGTTGAACTGGCCCGGAAGAACGTTCCTCACACCATGACTATTGAGGTGGAAGTGGAAACAGAAGAACAAGTCCGGGAAGCCCTGGCAGCCCGGGCGGACATCATCATGCTGGATAATATGTCCCTGGAACAGATGCGCGAGATGGTCAAGTTAATTGACGGCCGGGCAAAAGTTGAGGCGTCAGGGAATATAACTGAAGAGAATATTCGCGCGGTAGCCGAGACAGGGGTGGATATCATCTCCGTGGGTGCATTAACCCACTCGGCCAATGCTCTGGATATCAGTTTGGATCTGAAACTATTGGAGTAAGATCCTGCAAGGGTAATCTTTGTCCTCAACACGACCGGTTTCCGGCGAATTGGCTGGTTAATTGCCTAACCGCTAAACCTTAAAACCCGTGGTGGGATGAAAAAGATGAAGCAAAAAATAAAACTGCAGGGAAATCCATGGACTTTATCCTTAAGTATGTTAAGCATCGTAGGATGCTTTTTCTTGATGTTCCATCTTAATATGTTTAATAGAGTTATTGATTTTAAAGGACAGTTCTTCTATTTTCTATATGTAGCTTTATGTATTGGCTTTGGCCTATTTTTTGTCGGTGTCTATTATGAAGGTAAAAAGGGCGGCTTGAGATTTCTAAAGAATTGGGCTTTAACTTATGCAGTCGCCTATTTAATCGGATACTTAAAAAGTCTAGGGCAATAAACGGGTATTTGTGTGGCCAGGTCTTCGGATTATATCTGGCTATTTTTTGTCTTCAGTGCCAATGTGACCTTTTCCCGTTATAGTAGACACAAAATAGTTAGGGTATTCTCCGGATTTCTTAAAGTAGCATGAAATCACGCTACCGACTTCTTAAAATACAGCCGGCCAAATTCCTCCGGGGATAAATAACCAAGCGCCTGATGACGCCGTTTACGGTTGTAAAAGCATTCGATGTACCAGTTCCCAAAGTTTATCAAGACCACACATACCT
>Ga0209537_1000106_pt1 | contig 94020 bp, 89 predicted proteins | sample BioPla4DNA1_FD_187698 | JGI IMG/M metagenome (GOLD analysis project Ga0209537, IMG submission 187698) | Biogas fermentation microbial communities from Germany - Plant 4 DNA1 (SPAdes) (version 2) | ecosystem: Engineered > Bioreactor > Anaerobic > Digestate | place: Bielefeld, North... | reverse complement strand
AGGTTCTGGCCAGAACCTGGTACCAGGAAACAGTACATATGTCTCTTAAGGAGCCATATAGGCAAAGGACAGGCAGGAAATCAGAAATCAAATATCTGGGATGGAAAAGGTTTAAAATTCCGTACCGAAAAGAGGAAATTGATTTTTCAAATTTTGAAATGGAGATCCGTCAGGACGGTTTTATATATACGGAAATATATTACGAGGTAGAAGAAATACAGTGGAGTAAAAACATAGCAAAACTTAAGGCAAAACTGGAAGAAACGGCCCTTGCAAAGGTACGAAAGAGCATGCCGCCGGGAGCGAAAATCATTGACAAAAAGTTGAAATACGATATGATAGACAATGTAAAGGCGAGTGCCGTAATAAGCATTGAGGCATTGGAAGATATTGCGGTGCAGCAAATCATTGATACTTTATAGGAGGCTTGGTGTTTGAGTAACCTGTTGACAGAGCGCATCATAGACATTGACAATATTGAAATTCTAATGGCTTTATTTGGTAATTTCGATCAAAATATTAAATTTATAGAAGAAGAGGTTGGGGTGCAGATTATAGCAAGGGAAACCCAGCTTCGAATAATAGGTGAAGAAACCACCGTTAAACTTGCATCCAATGTTATTGAGAAACTTCTTGAAATGATCCATAACAAGGAAACTCTGGACATTTCCCGAATCGGGTATGCCATACAGCTGGCACGTGCTGGTAAGGAAGATATCATACGGGAGCTGATGGCTGATATCGTCTGTGTGAACCATAAGGGAAAGCCTGTCCGCTGCAAAACTATCGGGCAGCAACGGTATGTACAAGCTATTGCAGATAACGACATAGTATTCGGCATCGGGCCTGCCGGCACCGGCAAAACCTATCTGGCCATGGCTATGGCTGTTACAGCATTTAAGAATAAGCAAATCAGCCGTATTATTCTGACCAGACCTGCGGTGGAGGCTGGTGAAAAATTAGGTTTTCTGCCCGGTGATCTTCAACATAAAGTGGATCCTTATTTAAGGCCCTTGTATGATGCCCTGTATGATTTAATGGGCGCCGACACCTATCAGAAATTGATTGAACGGGGAACTATTGAAGTTGCTCCCCTTGCCTATATGAGAGGGCGTACACTGGATGATTCCTTTATTATCCTGGATGAAGCGCAGAATACTACATCAGAACAGATGAAAATGTTTTTGACCAGAATAGGTCAGGGTTCCCGGGCTGTTATTACCGGCGACATCACTCAGATAGACTTGCCCCAAGGTAAGAAATCAGGCCTGGTGGAAGCAATTCATGTGCTGCGGGGAATTAAAGGCATAGAGTTTGTCTATCTGACCCATAAAGATGTGGTTCGTCATGAGCTGGTTATGAAAATAATTGAAGCATATGGTCGTCATGATAAGAAAACTGAGTCAAAGGAACAAAATGCCGAGGAGGGCTAAAACGGATGATTCAGCCTGCTGCAAATAGGAAAAAGCTTGCCGGGAGAAGGTCCATTTTTGCATTTTTGCTCCATCCCTATTTTCTTGATGCAATTATCGGACTGATTACCTTTGGCCTGATCTTTGCCATGGTTTTGGATGTTATATCTCCCGAACGTTATGAGCTGAAGGCAGGAGATATTCCCACTGAGCCTATAGCTGCTCCAAGGGATGTTGAAGATGTAAGGGCCACTCAGGAGCGTATAGAACAGGCCAGGCAGCAGGTAAACGATATTTATACTTTTAATCATTCCATTACAGCGGCAGTGATTGCAGAAACTGAAGAAATATTTGACGGCATGGAAAAAGTGCGGGATGAGGCAGATAAAAAGCTTCAGGAGTGGAAAAGGCAGCAGGCAGAGCAGATACAAAAGGAAGCGGCACAACAGGAGCAGGAGAGCAATAATATCACAGATACGGATGTCGAAAGTCCGGATACAGAAAGTCCGGGTACCGAGAATACAAATCCTCACGGGGAAGCCGGTACTGAAACTGATGAGTCCGAGGTAGGCGAACCGGACTTTAATGAACTTTATGATCCGGTATTTCTCCGCAGGATGCAGCATTATTTCCCCGTACAGCTGTCCAATGACGATATCCGATCCATAATTCAGGCGGACCAAAGCGATTTAAACCAGCTGCGGCAGCAGCTCATTGAAACTTTGCAGCAAATGATGAATGCCGGCATAAAACAGGAACAGCTGGTGGAATTCAAGGCAAATCTGCGTGACATAATTCAGGGCATGACAATTCCCAACGAGCTAAAGCTTTTGGGCACCAACATCGGTGTGCCCAGGCTGAAGGCAAACCTCTTGTATGATCCTGAAAAAACCCTGATGGAAAAAAACAAGGCGGCCGAAGCGGTAGAAAAGGTTATATACAAAAAAGGCCAGTATATTGTACAGGCCGGACAGCCGGTTACCGAATCCCAGATAGCAATGCTTAGCGAGCTTGGGCTGCTGAAAGATTATAAACTGGATATTCCGCTTATAATCGGGGCGGCTCTGGCTGTGCTGCTCAGCATCGGAATAGGGATAGTTTATCTTGTCTTCTTCGAGAAAGATCTTTTATATAAACCGCGTCTGGTGCTGATGATGTGTGTTATTTTAATCTTGGTTGCCGGCTTGACATATGCAGCCGGGTTATTCAATCCCTATCTCATTCCCTCTTCAATGGCCGGTGTGCTTTTGGCTGTATTGATTAATACACGAATAGGAACCGTCATTAATATAGTTATGGCTTTGCTGGCCGGTTTGCTGACCGGATTGCATATCGGTCCTGTTGCAATGACTATGGTAGGCGGCGCTATAGGTATCAGCATGCTGAAAAAAATACAGCAGCGAAACTCCCTTATCTGGGCTGGAATAGGCATTGCAGGGGGAAATTTCCTGGCAATTACCGCTTTTGAGCTTCTCACCCAAAGCGGTTGGCTGGGTCCATTATCCAGCTCCGTTTGGGGAATTCTTGCCGGGGTTATAACAGGCATTCTTACAATAGGCACGCTGCCAATATGGGAGAATGTCTTCGATGTAGTAACACCTATTAAACTGGTGGAGCTGGCCAATCCCAATAATGAGCTGTTAAAGCGTCTGCTCATGGAAGCGCCGGGCACTTATCATCACAGCATTATCGTAGCCAATCTGGCGGAAAGCGCTGCAGATGCAATTGGAGCAAACGGCCTGCTTGCCAGGGTTGGTGCTTATTATCACGATATAGGCAAATTGGAACGTCCCTACTTTTTCAAGGAAAATCAAATCTCCGTGGGCAATCCCCATGACGAATTGGATCCGGAGCTCAGCACTAATATTATTATCTCCCATGTGACAGACGGGCTTAAGCTGGCCAAAAAATACAAGGTGCCTGATATTATTCAGAAATTTATTACTGAGCATCACGGGACAACACCTGTAGTATATTTTTTCCATAAAGCAAAAAATAAGAATGGAATAATGGCCAGGCTGGAGGATTTCCGCTATCCCGGCCCAAGCCCTCAAAGTAAAGAAACTGCCATTGTCATGCTGGCGGACACTGCAGAGGCAGCTGTAAGGGCTATGCCGGAACATACACCTGAAAAAGTAGAGGCTTTGATCCGGAAACTGTTTCGGGAAAAGCTTGAAGATGGCCAGTTTGACAATTGTGATCTTACCCTTCGCGAAATGAATACTATTGCAGCTGCTTTTACTGCCGTATTCAGTGGAATATTCCATGAACGGGTCAAATATCCCAATGTGGATTTAAAAAAGGAAAGGACGGCTGTTGAGTGAGTTTGCTGATTGAAAACCGCCAGAATAATATTGATATTAAAAAGGAATTCTTTGAAAAAGTTTTACAGGCAGCGTCAGAGGTTCTGGATTTAAATGTGGGTCTGGAAATAAGTTTGGTGTTAACCGACAATAAGGAAATACAGGAGTTAAACAGAGAATACAGAAACATGGATAAGGCTACTGATGTATTGTCCTTTCCGCTTCTGGATCTTGACCCCTATGACCGGGATGCCTGGCTGTCGGACCTACAGGCCAATGTAACGCCTGAAAACGGAGAAGCAGTTTTGGGCGATATTGTAATTTCCATGGAAATGGCCAGGGGGCAGGCAGAAGAGTACAATCACAGCATAGAAAGGGAAACAGCTTTTCTCTTTATACACGGTCTGCTTCATCTATTGGGTTATGATCATGAGAGAAGTCAGGCTGATGAACAGCTTATGAATGAGTTGCAGGAAAAAATCCTGCTGAAATGCCGGCTGCCCAGGGGATGAGTCCTATAAGGGGGTTGTTTCATGGATTACGGTAAACTGGTATATAAAGCCCTGGAGGCCAGGAAAAATGCCTATGCTCCCTATTCAGGCCTGCATGTAGGGGCTGCACTGCTATGCAGTGATGGTGCAATTTATACCGGGGTAAATGTGGAAAATGTCAGCTATGGGGCAACCAATTGCGCGGAGCGTACCGCCATATTCAAGGCGGTATCTGAGGGAAAGCGCAATTTTTCAGCTATAGCAGTAACTTCCGACCTGGATCGGCTGATCTATCCATGCGGGATTTGCAGGCAGGTGCTGGCTGAATTTAACATACCAATTGTAATTGTGGCGGATAATAAAGGAAATTACAAGGTGCATCGGACAGATGAATTAATCCCTCATGCTTTTACTGAATTCTGAACAAGGAAGTGATACTTTGTCAAATAAGTTTCGCTCGGGTTTTGCAGCTATTGTGGGCAGGCCCAATGTAGGAAAATCTACCCTGATGAATGCGCTGGTCGGCGAAAAAATAGCTATTATATCAGATAAACCCCAGACCACCCGTAATCGCATTCAAAGTGTATTAACCAGGGAGAATTATCAGATTGTATTCGTAGATACTCCCGGCATACATAAACCGAAAAACAAATTAGGAGAATATATGGTAAAAGCTGCCCAGAATTCCCTTGATGATATGGAGGCAATCCTGTTTGTTGTGGATGCAGCTGACGGCATCGGCTATGGGGACCGGATGATAGCTGAATTGCTTCAAGACATTTCTTCACCGGTTTTGCTTGTTGCCAATAAAATGGATATAGCTGATGTGGATAAAGCCCGTAAACAGCTGGAAGAACTCCATAAATTCGGCGGATTTGATGATATTGTTGAAATTTCAGCCCTGACGGGCGCTAATATAAAGGAATTGGAAGAAAAACTTGTTTCCTACTTGCCTGAAGGTCCAAAATATTATCCGGATGATATGATCACAGATCAGCCGGAGAGGGTAATACTGGCAGAAATTATCAGGGAAAAAGCGCTGCAACTGTTGAAAGAGGAAGTGCCCCATGGAATAGGTGTGGAAATTGAGCGGATACATGACCGGGAAGATAAAAACTTAACTGAGATATTGGCTTCCATAGTATGTGAAAAAGAATCCCATAAAGGAATAGTGATAGGCAAGGGAGGGCGGATGCTTAAGGCAATCGGAAGCCAGGCAAGGAAAGATATTGAACGTTTTCTGGGCACCAAAGTGTATTTGGAAACCTTTGTGAAGGTAAGAACTGACTGGAGAAACAATCCTGCCACCATGAGGGACCTGGGTTATGATTTAAAGGAATTCTGACAGGATAATATAAGGAAGGTTTGTAAATGAATTTAGTGCGTACGCAGGGGGTTGTTTTAAGATACGAAAACCGCCGAGAAGCAGACCGCTTATTAACAGTATTGTCACCTGATTTAGGCAGGATTTTGGTATATGCACGCGGGTGTAGAAAACAAAGCAGCCGTTTTCTTGCCTTTTCCCAATTGTTTTGTTACGGAGAAATAATAATAAAGCCGTACAGGGACATATATATCCTGAACCAGGCTGAAGTCAAGAACTCCTATTTTAATATACGCAACGATGTGGACAGGCTGGCCTGTGCAACATATGCCGCCAACTTGGCAGAAGCTGCTGCCACCACGGGAGAGAGCAACGCCGGTCTTTTTGCGCTGGTATTGCAGGCCTTGTCCTACCTTTCATACAGCGATCACCATCCTTTGAAGATTGTTTTGATCTATGAGCTGAAACTGCTTGAGCGGATTGGTTACAGGCCGCTGGTTGAAAGCCAGGCGGTGAGCGGCATTCCTGTACATCCGCAGACTGCCGGGGCGGTTAAAAGGATCCTGGATTCCGAACCGGTCCAGGCGGCAGACATCCAAATGTGTCCCATGGTCAGGCAGGAGTTGAATCGAATCCTGCCGCTTATAATTGAAGACAAACTGGAGCTTAAAATTAATTCCCGGTCTTTTCTTAACCTGATAACTTGACCAGAAAAGGAAAATTCTATATGATATAGGGTGAATTTTGAACTTAATGCAAGCGCCCTACAGTTAAGCTTACATAAACAGAATTTAGAGTCAAAAACCAAGGAGGAAAGTATATGTCAAAAAAATATGTTTACCTCTTTAAAGAGGGTAGTGCCGACATGCGTAACCTGCTGGGCGGCAAAGGTGCCAATCTGGCCGAAATGACCAATCTTGGCCTGCCTGTACCGCAGGGATTCACCGTTACCACGGAAGCCTGCACCAGGTACTACGAGGATGGTCAGGTCATAGCCGAAGAAATTGTGGACCAGATCAACCAGGCCATGACCGAACTGGAGAAAATTACAGGAAAGAAATTTGGAGTTAAAAGCAATCCACTGCTGGTATCCGTTCGTTCAGGTGCCCGTGTTTCCATGCCCGGCATGATGGACACAATTCTGAATCTTGGCCTGAATGATGAAACAGTTGAAGGTCTGGCTGAACTGACCAATAATGAAAGGTTTGCTTACGACAGCTACAGAAGGTTTATTCAGATGTTCTCGGATGTTGTTATGGGCATAGAAAAAATCAAATTTGATGAAATCTTCGATGGTGTAAAAGAAGAGAATAATGCCAAGGAAGATACTGATTTAACAGCAGAAAATTTGAAAGCAATTGTTAAGAAATTCAAAGAATTATATAGAAAGGAAATGGGAGAGGAGTTCCCTCAGAATCCCAAGGAACAGCTGCTGGAAGCTGTGAAGGCTGTATTCCGTTCCTGGGAAAATCCCCGCGCTATCGTATACAGGAGAATGAATGACATTCCCAGTAGCTGGGGAACAGCGGTTAATGTCCAGGCAATGGTGTTCGGAAATATGGGGGATGATTCCGGTACAGGAGTTGCCTTTACCCGAAATCCTGCCACAGGTGAGAAGAAGCTTTACGGCGAATATCTCATGAACGCTCAGGGAGAAGACGTAGTTGCAGGTATTCGCACACCTAATCCAATTTCTTTGCTTGAGAAAACCAATCCGGAAATTTACAGGCAATTTGCAGAAATTGCTGAAAAGCTGGAAAAACACTATCGCGACATGCAGGATATGGAGTTTACCATAGAAAAGGGCAGGCTTTACATGCTGCAGACCCGCAGCGGAAAGCGCACAGCTGCTGCTGCCGTAAAGATTGCCGTGGACATGGTTTCTGAAGGCTTAATAACCAAGGAAGAGGCACTATTAAAGGTTGAACCCAGACAGCTGGATACTTTGCTGCATCCCACCTTCCAGCCCGATGCATTAAAGGCTGCAAAGCCTATCGCAAAAGGCCTGCCTGCATCTCCGGGTGCTGCTGCAGGTGCAGTATATTTTACAGCTGAGGCTGCCAAAGCTGCTGCCGACAGGGGTGAGAAGGTAATCCTGGTAAGGGAAGAAACCTCACCGGAAGACATCGAAGGCATGTATGCAGCTGAAGGCATTTTAACCTCCCGGGGTGGAATGACTTCCCACGCAGCCGTAGTTGCACGGGGAATCGGCACATGCTGTGTAGCCGGATGTTCAGAAATCTCAGTGAATGAGAAAGCCAAATCCTTTACAGTTAACGGCCAGGCATATAAGGAAGGCGACATGATCTCCTTGGATGGCAGCACCGGTTATGTATATGCAGGAGTTATTCCAACTCAGGAACCGGAAGTTGCAGGAGATTTTGGAACCCTGATGAGCTGGGCGGATGAAGTCAGGGCGCTGAAGATAAGAACCAATGCTGATTCACCGAAGGATGCAAGACAGGCGGTCCAGTTCGGTGCAGAGGGTATTGGCCTGTGCCGTACCGAGCATATGTTCTTTGAAGCCGACAGAATTCCAGCTTTCCGCAAGATGATAGTTGCCAAAACCGAGGAAGCCAGAAGGAAAGCTTTGGATACAATTCTGCCCATGCAGAAGGAAGATTTCAAGGGCATTTATGAAGCCATGGAAGGCAGACCGGTTACTATCCGCCTGCTGGATCCTCCGCTTCATGAATTCCTGCCTCATGAAGATAAGGATATCCAGAAGCTGGCCGATGAGTTGGGCATGAGCTTTGATGAATTGAAATCCATTGTGCTCAGCCTTAAGGAACTCAATCCCATGCTGGGCCACCGCGGATGCCGTCTGGCCGTATCCTATCCTGAAATTGCTGAAATGCAGACCAGGGCAATAATTGAAGCAGCAGTGGAAGTTAAGAAAGAAAAAGGTTATGACATAGTTCCTGAGATCATGATTCCTTTGATCAGCGAAGTGAAAGAACTTAGGTATGTTAAAGACGTCATAACCAAAACTGCTGATAAGATTATAGAAGAATCAGGCGTTGAGCTTAAATATCTGGTCGGTACCATGATTGAGATCCCCAGAGCCTGCTTAACGGCAGATGAAATTGCCACCGAAGCAGAATTCTTCTCCTTCGGTACAAATGACCTGACGCAGATGACCTATGGCCTGAGCCGTGATGATGCCGGCAAGATCCTGGATGATTACTATGAAGCACAGATCTTCGAATCTGACCCGACAGCCCGACTGGACAGAGTTGGCGTAGGCAGGCTGATGAAGATGGCTGTAGAGCTGGGCAGGAAGAGCAGGCCCGACATCAAGCTTGGAATCTGCGGTGAGCATGGCGGAGATCCCAGTTCAATAGAATTCTGCCATGAACTTGGCCTGGACTATGTTTCCTGCTCACCCTTCAGAGTGCCCATTGCGAGACTGGCTGCTGCGCAGGCCCAGGTTAAGAATCCAAGAAAGTAAGACCGTAAGTAACAGGCAGGGTACTATCCTTTTGAAATCTCAAAAGGTAGTACCCTTTTTTCATGCTTTCTGCATTTGCATTGGTTTTTATTTTCTTAAAATCTTGAGTATGCGCAGATAATGGTTGGCTTCCCGCAGTACATGATCTGCCAGCAGGGGAGATATTATAGATCTTATGTCGCATTCCAGGAGTCCTATGGTGGCTGCCCTTTTGAAATTCCGGATTTCTTCCGTTGCATCAATGCTGTTCCTGATAATCTGCCTGTCTGATGTTTTTATGCACTCCTTTACCAATCTTTCAAACAGATTGGTGAAATTCTCTGCCGTATTCTTCAGGTTTTTCTCCGTTGGATCCAGCATGCCGTCTATGAATGCAGCATGCTCGCCCATTATGGTATTCCAGAAGTTTAATTCATCGCACAGTGTTCTGTCCGGCAGTTTCCGGTTTTGCAGGCTTTTAAGGGTTTCCCGGTAATATTCCGCTTCGCGGGTAATGTGCTGCAGAAGCAACAGATACAAAGGAATCAATATTCTGCATTGCAGCACCATTTCTATAAGGTTTTTCTTAAATGCTATAACGTCATCCACCAGGTTTAATGATCTGGCGTTCAAGTTTTCCACTACATTCTCAAGATCAATCTCCTTGCCATACCGGGAAATGCCTTTTAGCTCCATTTCCGCCCTGGTTATGTTGGTGTTTATGCTGGCACCGGTCAACATGGAATTTATTTCTTCCGCTCTCAGGGTGTACGGGGTGACAAATGAGTTGGACCGGATGGATTCCTCGGTTATTACTCCGTTGGCATAGAATACTGTCTCTGCCAAAAGATGTTCAAAGCTTTGTTTCAATGCATTGGCTTCTGCCATTCTGTCGGCTTCAACGGGCTGAAGGCTGGTTTCAATAAAGAATAAATGTTCCTTCATGATTCTCTGGAAAAACAGGTTGATTTCCAGGGAAATAATGATAAATTCTTCTCTGGACAGCAAAAAAACACCCCCTATCCATACCAAATTTAATCTAATACATTATATTAATAAGGTTAAAAATAGTGCAGTCTGCTTTGCCGGTTGGTGTCTGGAAAAAAGATTTTTTATCGGCAAAAAATAGAAAAGCAGGATAAAGTGATGCTGATGTGGTATATATATTTTACTGTTGATGATTTATGTGAGGGGGGCGGCAAATGATCAGGGAAGAGCTGGAGAGGCTGGAGGAGATGACATTATCGCCCCTGGCAGCTAAGAGCAGCAAGAGCAGGGGGCGCAGGTATCCTTCTGAACCATGTGAAATACGCACGGAATTTCAGCGGGACAGGGATAAAATTCTGCATTGCAAATCCTTTCGGCGCTTAAAGCATAAGACTCAGGTGTTTATATCCCCGGAGGGAGACCACTATCGGACCCGCTTAACCCACACCCTGGAAGTTTCTCAGATTGCCCGTACCATTGCCCGTGCCCTGCGCCTCAACGAAGATTTGACAGAAGCCATATCCCTTGGCCATGACCTGGGGCATACTCCCTTCGGCCATACCGGGGAACGGCTGCTGAACAAAGTTCTCTCCAACGGGTTCAAACATAACGAGCACAGCCTGCGTGTAGTGGACGTTTTAGAAGGAGGCAGCGGGCTGAATCTTACCTGGGAGGTACGGGACGGCATATTGAATCATACAAAGTCGGGCAAACCTGCTACCCTGGAAGGACAGATTTTATCCATAAGCGATCGGATCGCCTATATCAATCATGATATTGACGATGCTATCCGGGCAAAAATTATTTCCAAGGAGGACCTGCCGAAAGATTGCACTGAAGTCTTGGGAGACACCCATACTGACCGGATAGATACCATGGTTAAGGATGTTATATACTACAGCCAGGGCAAGGATAGAATATCCATGAGCCCGGAAGTCGGGCAGGCAACCGAAAAACTGCGTGATTTCATGTTTGAAAGGGTATATATTGATTCCTTTGCCAAAACAGAGGAAAGCAAAGCCATGTATGTATTGGAAGAATTGTTCAATTATTTTATGAAATATCCTGAAAAACTCCCGGCAGAGTATGCAAGGCACATTCCTCTCTATGGAAAGGAACAGGCTGTGTGTGATTACATAGCCGGCATGACAGACAGGTATGCCGTACGCCTTTTTAACAAGTTGTTTATGCCGTCTTCCTGGAAACAGCTTTAAACTTTATACCTGCTTCATCCTTAGACGGAAAAAATTAAATTCCGAAAAAAGAAGGAAAATTTGTGGTTTTGGCGAACATATATATCAGAAAAAGGTGAAGCCTATATGCCTTGGTTGCCGGAAGACTGGATAGACGAAGTGGTATCCAGGAATGACATCGTAGACGTTGTCAGTGAATATATAACATTAAAACCCAGTGGGAGAGGATATTTCGGACTTTGTCCGTTTCATAGTGAAAAGACTGCCTCCTTCCATGTGTCTCCAGAGAGACAATTATACCATTGTTTTGGATGCGGCGAAGGAGGCAATGTTGTTTCCTTTATAATGGCCATTGAACGGATGGAATTTGCCGAAGCTATGAAACATCTGGCAGAACGGGTCGGCATCCCTCTGCCGGAAATGTCCGATCAGGCGGTTTATCAGCAAAAGCAGGACGAAAAGCAGCTGATAGCTGAAATCAACAGGGAATGTGCAAAATTTTATTATCAGATGCTGATAGGCACTGAAGGAAAACAGGCACTGGATTATCTTCGTTCCCGGGGCCTGAGCATGGATATCATACGAAGCTTCGGGCTTGGGTTTGCTCCAGACAGCTGGGAGGCCGCCCGAGATTATCTTAATAAACTGGGTTATACTGATCAGCAGCTTATTAATGCCGGTATTGTGGTTGAAAGCGCTGAAAAAGGGAGAATCTATGACCGGTTCAGAAACCGGGTCATGTTTCCCATAATTAATACACGGGGCATGGTGCTGGGGTTTGGCGGCAGGGTTATGGATGACTCCATGCCCAAATATCTGAATTCTTCCGACAGCCCGGTATTTAATAAAAGCTTTAATTTATTCGGGCTTAACCTGGCAGCCAAAGTCAGGCCCTTGGAATATCTGATCATAGTGGAAGGCTACATGGATGTAATTGCCCTTCACCAATATGGTTTCCCCCAGGCTGTAGCCTCTTTGGGAACATCGCTTACACCGGAACAGGCGAAGCTAATGCGGAGATATGCATCCGAAATCTATGTGGCCTATGATGGTGATGAAGCCGGGCAAAAGGCTGCCATGCGCGCATTGGATATTCTTAAGCAAGCAGGTTGCAGAGTCCGGGTCATGCAGTTCCCAAACAACCTTGATCCGGATGATATTTTAAAAGAATACGGGCCGGAATACTTCCGGAAACTTATGGATAAAAGCCTTTCCCTGCTTAACTTCAAGCTGTCCGTACTAAGGCAGAAATATGACCTTAATACCACCGAAGGCAAGGTTGGTTTTGCCACTGACGCGGCCCATGTGCTGGCGGATGTGGACAACCATATAGAGAGAGATGCGTGCATTAGGGAACTGGAGTCCCTGTTGGGCATACGAGCCCGGGCTATATATGATCAGATTGCCAAGGTTGAGGCACAGAGAAAGCTGCAAAAAAGGATACCAAGGAATAGGACTGGTAATTATAGGTATAATAAAAACATAATACAGCCGGTTATCTTAAAACCTGGATATATCAGGGCAGAGGCTCATTTGGTGAACCTGATGGTACAGGGAAAAAACAATGCGGAAAAAATTCTGCAAAGGCTGAACGGCCTTACCCTGCAGGAGCCTCTGCATCAGAAAGTGGTGGACATTGTAAAAGGTTTGCTTGACAGAAAGGCAGATGTAAGCGAGGCATTGGTGCTCAGTTACCTGGAAGACAAAAATGACATAAAGAAATTGGTAGAAATATTTGAGCAGAAACTGGAGTATGATAACATAGATGCCTATATAGATGACTGTCTCAATCAAGTTGAGATGGGAATACTGGCAAAGAAGAGACAGGAAATAAAAGACGAAATCAATGCCATGGATCAGAAAGGTATTTCTGATCCGGACAGATATAAATCCCTGTTAAAGGAAATGGAAGAACTCAACCTCAGGTTGAATGCCTATAAATCGGAAAGGAGGGAATTGCGTGAGTAGTGCAGATGCCAAAAAGAAGGTAAAGGAACTTATTGAGAAGGGTAAAGAAAAGGGAGTCCTTACTTATAAGGAAATAATGGACATGCTCGAAGAAGTAGATCTTCAGCCGGAACAAATTGAAAAGATATATGAAACCCTGGAATCCCTCGGCATAGATATTATGGATGAAACCAGCGATGATGACACCGCTGAAGATAAGGATGATGATCTCGACCTTCCTGAAGGTATAAGCATAGATGATCCTGTGCGCATGTATTTAAAGGAAATTGGAAAGGTTCCTCTTTTGACAGCCGAAGAAGAAGTTGAGCTGGCAAAAAGGATGGCAGAAGGGGATGAAGAAGCTAAACGCAAATTGGTGGAAGCCAATCTCAGGCTTGTAGTCAGCATAGCCAAGAGATATGTGGGGCGGGGAATGCTCTTCCTGGATTTAATTCAGGAAGGAAACCTGGGCCTGATCAAGGCGGTTGAAAAGTTTGACTATAAAAAAGGATTCAAATTCAGCACCTACGCCACATGGTGGATCCGCCAGGCAATTACCCGTGCCATTGCTGATCAGGCCAGAACCATTCGTATTCCGGTTCATATGGTGGAAACCATAAATAAACTGATCCGTGTTTCACGGCAGCTTCTCCAGGAATATGGCAGAGAGCCTCAACCGGAAGAAATTGCAGCCGAAATGGGCATACCGGAGGAAAAGGTTCGGGAAATTATGAAAATTGCCCAGGAACCTGTGTCTCTGGAAACACCTATAGGCGAAGAGGAAGACAGTCATCTGGGAGATTTCATACCCGATGATGATGCTCCTGCTCCGGCAGAAGCAGCCGCCTTTACCTTGCTTAAAGAGCAATTGATGGATGTGCTGGATACCCTGACCAGCCGTGAAGAGAAGGTGCTGCGACTGCGATTTGGCTTGGATGACGGCAGAGCCCGCACATTGGAAGAAGTGGGCAAGGAGTTTAATGTAACCAGGGAGCGAATCAGGCAGATTGAAGCAAAGGCCTTGAGAAAACTCCGCCATCCCAGCAGAAGCAAGAAACTGAAGGATTACTTAGATTAACAGCAGCAAATGTCAGCATTTGCTGCTGTTAAATTTTGTTGTTGACTACAGAAAGCCTATGATATATAATATTTTTATGCCTGGGCCTTTAGCTCAGCGGTTAGAGCAACCGGCTCATAACCGGTCGGTCCGGGGTTCGAATCCCTGAAGGCCCACCAATATACCAGACATAAATTATATCTTCAGGAAGACACCGAGCACCACGGTGTTTTTTGTTTGTGAGGGATTATTTGCTAAAAAAATAGTCAGGGAGCTTTGCGAAAGGAAAATGAAACTAAGTGCAAGGCTTAACGCTGTTGCCCGGCTGGTGCCGCCTGTCCATACACTGGCCGATATCGGCACTGATCACGGGTATATTCCCATATATCTAATACAGCATAAGCGAATCAAACGAGCCATAGCCGCGGATATAAGTGCCGGTTCTTTGGACAAAGCCAGGCAGTTGATTCGTGAACATGGCTTGGAAGAATGTGTTGAAACAAGGCTTGGCAGCGGCTTGTCTGTGCTTTCGCCCGGAGAAGCCGATATTATAATAATTGCCGGCATGGGCGGTGTATTAATCAGTGATATAATAAATGAGGGCAGAGAAGCAGCAATTGCTGCTGATGCGTTAATTCTTCAGCCTATGACAGGCCAGGCGGAACTTCGCCGCTGGCTTTTAAATAACGGGTTTGATATTGCGGATGAGGATCTGGCGAAGGAAGACCGCAGGATATATGAGGTCATCGTCGCCGTTCCTGATCCTGCCGCTTCAGGCTATAAGAACGAAATCTATTATGATATTGGCTGGAAACTGATTGAAAAGAAGCATCCCTTACTGAAGGAATGGATAGAGGGAAAAATGGATCATTTGGCCCAAATTATGAGGCAACTGGAAAGGGGAAAGTCCGATTCAGCTGCAGAGCGCCTGCAGCAGTTCAGAGACAAATACAGGCAATATAAGGAGGTTTATAATTGCCATATCGGGTAAATGATATTATTAAGCTGATGGAAGAAATAGCCCCTCCCCAGCTGGCAGAATCCTGGGATAACGTTGGTCTTTTGGTAGGAAGCGGAAATCAAATCGTAAAAAAAATTATGGTAACTTTAGATGTAACTGCCGAAGTGATAAGGGAAGCAGCTGAAAAGGAAGTTAATCTCATTATCTGCCATCATCCTGTATTGTTTAAGCCGGTTAAATCCCTGACAGACAATACCATTACAGGGGCTCAGATAGCGGCTTTGATCAGATCCGGAATCTCTGTCTATGCTGCCCATACCAACTTTGACAAGGCCCAGGGCGGCACCGATGACAAGTTGGCAGAGCTGCTGGGGCTGAAAGAGGTCAGGCCTTTAACCTTAGAGGGTGAAAAGCCTTCCTTTGGCCGCATAGGCAGGCTGCCTGAAAAACAGACTCTGGAAGCTTATCTGAAACAGATTAGAAATGCTTTGGATGCAGATAAGGTGGATTTTATTGGCGATCCTGAAAAGGAAATTGAAACTGTAGCTTCCTGCGCAGGAGCAGGCGGAGATCTGATTCAAACCGCCCGGGAAGCCGGAGCAGACTTGTTTGTCACCGGCGAAGCCAAATATCACGATATGTTAACGGTATTGGATACCGATATGGCTATGGCAGTGTTTGGCCATTTCACTACTGAATATCCTGCTATGGCAGCACTAAAACAGCGTTTACAAAACTGGTTCGATGTTTTACAATATGATATAGAGATTATTTCGTCTGAAGATTATGGAAAATGTCTGAGAAGGTTAAAGGAATAAGCTTGGCTTATTCCTTTTCATCATAACCGAAGGAGGATGCAAGATATGAATCGACTGGAAACCTTATGGAAATATCAGGAGCTGGACTTGCAGATGGATCAATACATTATGGAAAAAAAGAACTCTGATTCGCGCCAGAAACTGTTGAAGATAAAGAATTACCTGCTGAAACAGGAAAAAAACCTTTTGCATATGGATGATAATGCAGATAAGAAGCTTGATTTGCTTGCAAAGCTGGAAGCAGAATTCAACAGCCTTAATGATAGAATTCAAGCTCAGCTGGAAAAGCTGAAATCCGATGATGTCTTATCTGTGCAGGAGCTGGAAGAGATAACCAAAGAAGGTTTAGTATTGAATGACAGCATTCGCAAAAAGGAAGAGGAACTCAAAAGAATCAGGCAGGAGCATGAAAATTTTCAGGAGAAGCTGGATGATATAAGGCGTAAAGTGGCCGATGCCAAAAATGAATATCTGGATGTGAAAAAGGATTATGATGCCGAGGTTAAGAAGATCAATGAAGAGCTGCTCAAGCTTAAAAAGCAGAGGGACAAGATTGGAGAAGGCATCAGCAAATCTTTGCTGGCTAAATACAAGAATATAAAGGCCAGCAAATCGCCGGTAATTTCGCTGTTAACGGACAATCAATGCGATGGTTGTTTTATGAGCCTGGCCTCCCTGGTTGTAAAAAGGGTTAAGGATGGAAACAGAATCGTAGAATGCGAAAACTGCGGCAGAATTCTTTATTACAGGGAAGTTGAGGATGATATTCCCAGTTGATCTTGTGAAATAGCTTGTGTTAATATAGTATTCCCGAACAAGTGAATAAGAAGTGAGTAAGCCAAATGATCGCGGCTGCCTTAAAGGCAGACGAGGAAAGTCCGAGCTCCGCAGGGCAGGGTGCTGGGTAATACCCAGTGGAGGCGACTCCAAGGAAAGTGCAACAGAAAAATACCGCTTTCCGGAAGTCAGCTGACTTTCGGAGAGTAAGGGTGGAAAGGTGAGGTAAGAGCTCACCAGCATCCAGGCGACTGGAATGGCTATGTAAACCCCATCCGGAGCAAGACCTGGTAGGGGACATTAAAGCGGCGGCCCGTCGCGTCCCGGGAAAGGTCGCTTGAGCCTGTTGGCAACAACAGGCCTAGACAGATGATCATTCACGACAGAACTCGGCTTACGGCTTGTCTCACTTCTTTAATTTATTTAAAACGAAAAAGTATCCCATTTTGCCTGAGATACTTTTTTTACTGTATTTTGAAATCAGTTCTGTCCAATTGTCCTGCAAAGTCATCAGCGTCATCGCCCTTGGCAACAACGGTAAGCGGTTGATGGCGCAACAACGATATTATTCCCATCATGCTTTTTCCATCTACAATCTTATTCTTAGTCTTTATCTTAACATCACATTTATACTTGCTGGCCAGAATGATGAAATCTTTGATATCAGTCAGGCTGTGAAGGCGGATTTTTCTCTCTATCACCACATATTACACCTCCTGAAGAATATTATGTCATAACAAATGACGAAATGCAATTATTCAGTTAACACACCTGGTTTCGGGTATATTGTTTATATGGAAATTTTTCGAAAGATGCAGTAATATAAAATATTAATCGCACATATTTGCAGACTAAACCAACAATAAGGAGATGAATAATATTGAGCAAGCGTGAAGATTATATTTCCTGGGACGAATACTTTATGGGCATTGCACTTTTATCTGCACAAAGGAGCAAGGATCCCGGAACCCAGGTAGGGGCCTGCATTGTGGACCGTAAAACCAACAGGATCCTGAGCGTAGGCTATAACGGCCTTCCCTTTGGCTGCTCAGACGATGAATTTCCCTGGGTCCGTGACGGGGAGTTTCTGGATACTAAATATCCTTATGTTGTACATGCTGAACTGAATGCCATTTTGAACAACCGCACTGCTTCCTTTGAGGGCAACAAGATCTATACAACCTTGTTTCCATGCAATGAGTGTACCAAGGCCATCATTCAGGCAGGCATCAAGGAAATAATTTACCTGAGCGACAAATATGCCGATACCGACAGTGTTATAGCTTCCAAAAAAATGCTGGAAAAAGCCGGAGTAAAGCTCCGCCAGTTCAAAAGCAGCCGGGACAAGCTTGTGCTGTCCTTCTCTCCGGAAAACATTTCATATAACAACGGTCAGTAAGCAGGAATGCATAAGTATTTTACATACTTTGCTTGACTAATTGCCAGTTAGGTGTATAATATAAACATAACCCTACCCCACGTGGGGAGGGGGTATAACAGGAGAAAGTGGTGTTATTCTTGTTAGAGGAAGATAAGAAACGGGTATTGAACCTGCTCAAGACAGCCAAGGGGCAGGTGGAAGGCATAATACGCATGGTTGAGGAAGACCGCTATTGCGTGGATATTTCCAAGCAGATTTTATCTGCGCAGGCTTTACTGAAAAAGGCTAATTTAATGACAATTGATCAGCATATTAGGCATTGCGTTCAGGAAGCCTTTAAAAAAGGGAACGGTGAAGAAAAGATAAACGAGGTAATTGAATTAATCGATAAATACGCGAAATAAAGTGGTGAAGCATTTATGAAGAACACATTGAATATAAGCGGCATGACATGTGCCTCCTGTGCAAGAGCCGTTGAGCGGAGCGTAGGAAAACTTAAGGGCGTTCGGTCAGCCGATGTAAACCTGGCAACGGAAAAGCTGGTTATAGAATTTGATGAATCGCTGGTTGACCTGGATCAGATAAAGGCTGCTGTTGAAAAAGCCGGGTATGGAGCGAAAGAAGAAGAGGATAGGCGCATACGTGAGGTAATTATGCCTATTTCCGGCATGACCTGCGCTTCCTGCTCCAATGCAGTGCAAAGGGTTATCGGAAAGCTGGACGGGGTTCAGGAAGTAAATGTGAACCTGGCAACAGAAAAGGCTAAAGTGGTTTATGATTCTTCAAAGGTAAGATTATCTGAAATTAAAAGTGCGGTGGCCAAAGCCGGATATCAAGCCCTGGATATTGTGAGCGAGGAACAGGAAGATCGGGATGCCGAGCGTAGGGAAAAACAGCTTAAGGCACTTTGGAGAAGGTTTATTACAGCAATTGTTTTCACCATTCCCCTCATGTATGTATCCATGGGCCACATGGCAGGGCTGCCTTTGCCCTCCGTTGTATCCCCTGACAAAAATCCGCTTAACTTTGGTTTGCTGCAGCTGCTTCTTGTCATTCCATCTCTGATAGCAGGCTATAAGTTTTATACGGTCGGGTTCAGCCGCTTGTTCAGAGGGCATCCCAATATGGATTCTTTGATTGCCATCGGTACCAGTGCTGCGGTTTTATATGGAATATATGCCATATACCAGATATGGAATGGACATGTAGAATATGTTCATGATTTATACGTCGAAAGTGCCGGAACCATAATTGCCCTTATACTCCTTGGAAAATATCTTGAAGCGGTTGCCAAGGGCAAGACTTCGGAAGCCATCAAAAAATTAATGGGCCTGGCACCTAAAACGGCAACCGTAATCCAGGACGGCAGGGAAATCATTCTTCCCATAGATGAGGTTGAACCCGGCGATATCATACTCGTCAAGCCCGGAGAAAAGATACCGGTGGACGGCGTAGTAGTGGAGGGCAGGACCTCGGTGGATGAGTCTATGCTGACCGGGGAAAGCATACCAGTTGAAAAACATGTTGGCAGCAAGGTAGTAGGCGCCAGCATCAACAAAAACGGAACTATTCAGTTCCGCGCCGAAAAGGTCGGCAAGGATACGGTCTTGGCACAGATTATAAGACTGGTTGAAGAAGCGCAGGGTTCCAAAGCGCCTATTGCCAAAATGGTAGACATAATCTCCGGATATTTTGTGCCTATAGTAATTGCCATTGCCATAACAGCCGGGCTGGCCTGGTACTTATCCGGCCAGTCAGCGGCATTCTCACTTACCATTTTTACTTCAGTGCTGGTAATAGCTTGTCCCTGTGCCTTGGGGCTGGCTACTCCTACGGCCATCATGGTTGGCACCGGCAAGGGAGCGGAACACGGTGTGCTGATAAAAGGAGGAGAGGCGCTGGAAACTGCTCATAAGATTAAAACCATAGTATTTGACAAAACAGGCACCTTAACCGAAGGAAAGCCCGTAGTGACAGACATTATAACTGCAGAAGGAGCAGATGAAACAGAGCTGCTCAGATTATCGGCATCTGCAGAGAAAGGATCAGAACATCCCCTGGGTGAGGCCATAATTAAAAAGGCGGAGGAGAGAAACCTGGAACTGCTTCAGCCGGAAAACTTTGAAGCTTTGCCCGGCCGCGGTATCCGGGTAAGCATACAGGGCAGGAATATGCTGCTGGGCAATAAAAAACTGATGGATGAAAAAGGAGTCAGGATTACACTGCAGGATAAATCCGACCGCCTGGCAGAAGAAGGAAAAACCCCAATGTTTATTGCTATAGACGGCGAACTGGCAGGCATCATTGCTGTAGCTGATGTACTAAAGGCAAGCAGCCGTCATGCAATTGACGTACTGCACAAAATGGGCATTGAAGTGGTTATGATAACTGGTGACAACAAGAGAACTGCTCAGGCAATAGCCAGACAGGCCGGAATTGACCGGGTACTGGCAGAAGTGCTGCCCCAGGATAAGGCTGATGCAGTTAGAGAGCTGCAGGAGGAAGGCAGGAAAGTAGCCATGGTGGGTGACGGAATTAACGATGCTCCTGCGCTTGCCCAGGCTGATATTGGAATTGCCATAGGATCCGGCACCGATGTCGCCATGGAATCTGCCGACATAGTGCTGATGAGAAGTGATTTGATGGATGTGCCCACTGCAATACAGTTAAGCAAGCAGACGATTAGGAACATTAAACAGAACCTGTTCTGGGCATTTGCTTATAACACGGCTGGAATACCCATAGCTGCAGGGCTCTTATATCTCTTTGGCGGCCCTCTGCTGAATCCAATGATTGCTGCAGCGGCTATGGCATTCAGCTCGGTATCAGTATTGACAAATGCGCTGAGGCTTAAAAGATTCAAGCCTGTGCATTAAAATAAGCATTCGCTCACATATTAAAAGAAAGGATGGAGGGTATATGACGAAAACCGTATTCATAGAAGGAATGACCTGCCACAACTGCGTAAGGCATGTAAAGGAAGCTCTGCAGGAACTTGATGGGGTAAGGGATGTCAAGGTAGACCTGGAATCCAAAAAGGCTGTTATAGAAGCAGATTACGAAATAGCTGACAGGAACATAATAGACACAATTGATGACATTGGCTATCAGGTAACTGAGATACGGTAGCAATTAAAATACCAGGCCGGTTCATAAAGCTTCAGGAAGCTCAAGCCACCATGACAGAGGGTGGCTTTCTTTTATTTGGCGTATAGTCAAATTGTTCTATTAACACATACTATAAATATGAACGGATTTTACAAAGGTTAGGAGGAGTAAAAGTGACTGATAAAGGCAAAATCAGAAAAATGTTTCCCGGCGGGAATACAACCAAAGGTCCTTATTTTCTTTTTGAACACATGACAGCTCCTGCAACAACTAGGATTTTTATCATAAAAGGCGGTCCTGGAGTAGGAAAGTCCACCTTTATGAACAGCATCAGCGAAGAGGTGGTGAATAGGGGGTATGATGTCGAGCATTTTCATTGTGCCAGCGACCCGGATTCCCTTGACAGTGTGGTAATTCCAGCACTGGGCGTAGCCTTGCTTGACGGTACTGCTCCCCATATCTTTGATCCTGAGGTTCCAGGCGCGGCAGATGAAATAATTAACCTGGGAGACTTTTGGGATGCCTCAAAGCTTGAGCCTTACAAACCGGAAATAATGAGATTAAACAAGAAGGGGAGCATGCAATTCAAAACTGCCTTTTATCTGCTGAAGCAGGCAAAATTGGCATATGATCAGTGGAAGTGGTATGTGAATGAATCCTTAGACCCAAAAAAATATAACCGTATATCAAAGATGCTGACCGAAAGCGTACTGAAAGGTATTGTACCCAATTATAATACAGCCCCTCAGGCCAGGCATATGTTTGCGTCTGCTTTGACACCCAAAGGAGTGATGGATTATAAGGAAACGCTGATAGGCAAGAATATTAAAGTATATACCATCAAGGGCCAGCCCGGCACCGGTGTAAAAGAGATGATTGCAAAGCTTGCCGGGTCAGCGGAAGAGGTAGGATTATACACGGAGCAGTATCATTGTCCTGTTGAGCCTGATAAGCTGGATATGCTCATTATACCGGCTGAAAAAATTGCTGTTGTAAACATCAGCCCGCCCTATCATTTTGATCCCGGCAATATTGACGGCATGAATATAGTTGATGAAATTGATCTGAATCTCTGCATCGAAAAAGATGTATTGGATGAATATGAGGAGGAAAGGCAGCAGGCAGAACAGCGCTTTTATGAGCTTCTGGATTTGGCAATTGGCCACCTGGCAAAAGCTAAGAAAGTACATGGAGAGAGGGAGAAATATTATATTCAGGCGATGGATTTTGAAAAGGTAAGAAAAAAAAGAGATGAAATTTTAAAGCGTATCTTGTTGACATAAACCTTCATGTGTTATTATTATAGTTTGTTAATATTCATTCGCATGAAGGAAAGAGGAACTGTATGTTTGTAAGGAAGGATATACGCAATATAGCCATAATTGCACATGTTGACCACGGCAAAACCACCTTGGTGGATCAAATGCTGCGGCAAAGCGGTGTGTTCCGTGAAAACCAGCAGGTAGCGGAACGGGTTATGGATTCCAACGAGCTGGAACGGGAGAGAGGCATTACAATTCTCTCCAAAAATACTGCCATCCATTATAATGGCCTCAAGATAAATATTGTAGATACACCTGGGCATGCTGATTTTGGCGGCGAAGTAGAGCGTGTTCTGAAAATGGTAAACGGGGTGCTTTTGCTGGTAGATGCTTTTGAGGGTCCCATGCCTCAGACTAAATTTGTGCTGAAAAATGCTTTGGAACAAAAACTGCCGGTTATTGTTGTTATAAACAAAATTGACAGACCGGAAGCCAGACCTGATGAAGTAATTGATGAGGTCCTGGATCTGTTTATAGAACTGGAAGCAGATGAATCCCAGCTGGACTGTCCCTTTGTTTTTGCTTCGGCCAAAGAGGGCACCGCCTCCCTGGATGCAAACCAGAAGGGCAGGAACATGCAGCCCTTGTTCGAGGTAATTGAAAAGCATATTCCTGCCCCAGCTGGTGAATTGGATGCACCTTTGCAGATGCTGGTGTCTACCGTTGATTACAACGATTATGTGGGAAGAATCGCAATAGGAAAGGTAGAGAGAGGCAGGATTCAAGTCGGCCAGGAAGCTTTGCTCTGCAATGTGAACGGAGATCAGCGCAAGGTTAAAATTACCAATCTTTATCAGTTTGAAGGTCTGAAAAGAATACCCGTGGAAACTGCTCAACTTGGAGATATCGTAGCTGTTTCAGGCGTGGAAGGAATTCAGATCGGCGAAACCATATGCGATGCTGACCACCCTGAGCCTCTGCCTTTTGTAAATATTTCCGAACCCACCATTTCCATGACCTTTTCCGTAAACACCAGCCCCTTTGCAGGGCAGGAAGGGAAATACGTAACTTCCCGGAATCTGCGGGACAGGCTGTTCAAAGAAGTTTATACTGACGTAAGCCTGAAGGTGGAGGAAACCGATTCTCCGGATGCTTTTAAGGTGTCAGGCAGAGGGGAGCTGCATCTTTCAATTCTAATCGAAAATATGCGTAGGCAGGGATATGAGTTCCAGGTGTCCAAGCCCTCTGTAATTTACAAGGAAATTGACGGAAAGCTCCACGAACCCATGGAAAGGGTAGTTGTTGATGTGCCAGAACAATATGCAGGCACGGTAATTGAAAAACTGGGCTCCAGAAAGGGAGAACTGGTGAATATGGTGAACAGCCAAGGCAGCAATGTAAGACTGGAATTTTCCATTCCCGCCAGAGGCCTGTTTGGATATCGTTCTGAGTTTTTAAGCGACACCAGGGGAGAAGGAATTATTAATTCCATATTTGACGGTTATCAGCCCTACAAAGGTGAAATAGCCGCCAGGCACCAAGGTTCCCTGGTTGCCTTTGAAACCGGTGAAGCAGTTACCTATGGGATTTTTCATGCACAGGAAAGAGGACAGATGTTTATTAAACCCGGAGACAGGGTTTACGAAGGCATGGTTGTAGGCTCAAACAACAGGCCGGGAGATATTGAAGTAAATGTATGCAAAAAGAAGCATGTAACCAACATGCGCGCTGCAGGATCTGACGAAGCCCTGCGGCTGGTTCCGCCAAAGATAATGACTTTGGAGGAAGCCCTGGAGTTTATCGATGATGATGAACTGGTAGAGGTAACGCCGCAGAGCATCCGTATCCGCAAGGCAATTTTGGATACATCGCTGAGGAAAAAGAAGGCGAAAAAGAAGTAAAATTGGCGAGTCTAAATAATAACACTGCCTCCAAATAATGTAATATTTTATATTTTATTGGACAGGATAGGAATGAGATGTTATATTTTGCTGTCAAAAGGTTTTTTCTATAGCAAGAAAATTATGCCTATGTTATAATTGAATTAAATAAAAGTATATAGACTGGGAGGCGGTCAATATGATAAAGTTTATCATTGGTCCCAAGGGCACGGGAAAGACCAGAACGGTGATTGATATGGCAAACAAAGCCCTTGAGGACTGCAAAGGCGAGATTGTTTTCGTTAACGGCGGTAATCGTCATATGATTGATCTTAACTACCAGATCCGATACGTGAACACCAGGGAATTTGGAATCAACAAGCTGAATGAATTCTACGGCTTCATATCTGGATTGATAGCTCGAAATTACGATACCGACCAAATTTACATTGATAACTTATTGGATATAGGCAAGGGAGATTTGGAAGAAATCAAACGCTTCCTTTTCAATATAAAGAAGTTATCTGATAGATTTAATGTCAAGTTCTTTATTACCATGAACGGAAACCCTGAGAGCGTACCTGCATTTTTACAGGAATACATCGCCTGATAAATGCAGAGCAGATAGCAGAAGCCGAGGGAGTTTTCCTTGGCTTCTTTTGTGAGCCTTCCAGTTTAAATATTTACAGAGCTTTCCCGTCATACCTGGCGGGAAAGTTTTTTTAAATAGTCTTTGCTGCTGACTTTGCTTCTGTTGCGGGTGATGCAGCCTTGGGTTATAATTATACCAAATGTTAGAATACCTGGTTACCAATGAACAATTGAAAGATTGGAGAATATAAGATGAAGTATCACAGCACCCGAAACAATAAGTTGAGCATGACTTCTATGGAAGTGATCAAACAGGGCCTTTCATCTGAAGGCGGTTTATTTGTTCCGGAAAGCATTCCCAGGATAAGCAAGAAAGAACTGGAAGCCTTAATTTCAGCTGATTACCGGCAGCGTGCCAAAAGAATTCTGTCCTTATATCTGACTGATTACAGCGAAAACCAATTGTCTTTTTGTGTAGATAGGGCTTATGGCACTCAGTTCTCTTCATCAGCCATTGCACCTGTCAAAGAGCTGGAAGAGGATTTGCATGTCCTGGAACTGTGGCACGGGCCTACTTGCGCCTTCAAGGACATGGCCCTGCAGATACTCCCGTATTTGATGACGACGGCACTGCAGTCAACTGGCGACAAACGTAAAATAATAATTCTTACGGCAACTTCCGGGGATACAGGAAAGGCTGCCCTGGAAGGCTTTAAGGATGTGCCCGGCACCGGTATTCTAGTGTTTTATCCCCTGGAAGGCGTAAGCTATATGCAGAAGCTTCAGATGATAACCCAGGAAGGGGATAATGTTTCTGTAGCAGCCGTAAAGGGCAATTTCGATGATGCTCAAACAGGAGTCAAGCTCATCTTTCAGGATGCACAGCTGCTGAAGGAGATGGAGCAAAGAGGCTTGCGTTTTTCATCAGCCAACTCCATTAATTGGGGAAGGCTGGTCCCGCAGATAGTATACTACTTTTCAGCCTATCTGGATTTGGTTAAAGAAGGCAGAATATCTCTTGGCAAATCCATTAATATAGTTGTTCCTACAGGGAATTTTGGCAATATACTGGCTGCCTGGTATGCAAGAGAGATGGGACTGCCAGTCAACCGTCTGATATGTGCATCCAACAGCAACAATGTTTTGACCGATTTCATACGCACCGGTGTTTATGATAAGAGGCGAACATTTTACCAAACCATATCCCCCTCCATGGACATACTGGTGTCCAGCAATCTGGAACGCCTGTTATATGAGCTTTGTGACCGGGATGATAAAAAGCTTGGCAGCCTGATGGCAAAGTTAAATAAAGAGGGGTACTACAGCATAGATGAAGCAGCACTGAAAAAACTCCAGTCCATGATGTGGGGCGGCTATGCAACTGAAGAACAAACTCTGGATTCAATTGGGAACACATTCAAAAGCACCGGTTATACCATGGACCCTCACACTGCGGTGGGCAAATGGGTATATGATGAGTATCGCAGAGAAACGGGCGATGATACTGTTACAGTTCTGGCATCCACTGCCAGCCCATTCAAGTTCCCAGGTGATGTGCTTAATGCCCTTGAAGTTGAGGGATCTGATGATGAAATTGAGCTTTTGAACCAACTGGCTGAGGCATCGGGCCTGGCCATACCCAAACCTCTGCAGGGACTTAAGGAAAAACAGATCAGGCATACTGCAGAATGCAGCGCAGATAAAATGAAAGAACAGGTAATCGAGTTTATAAACAGATAACAGGAGATGCATCGCATGAAGATAGCACTGGCTCAAATCAACTCAACTGTCGGTGATTTTGAAGGTAATATAAGTAAAATGGTTTCTTTTGTAGAAAAAGCCCGGAACAAGAAGGCTGAACTGCTTGTTTTTCCTGTTTCAGCATTGGCCGGAAACCCGCTTTATGACCTGCCCCATCGTCCGGAGTTTACAGAAGCTTGCCGAGAAGCACTTAACAAATTCCTACCCTATGCATCAGGCATAGGTGTGCTGTTGGGGCTGGGCTTATCATTGCCCACATTCGGTAAAGATGGGAAAAAAGCTTTGCTTATAGAAAACGGGCAAATAATTGCACATACAGGTCAACTGGGTCTGCTGGAATTCGGGGAGAAAAAAATCGGGGTATTGTTGGATGATGAAATTAAGGCCAATGCAGCAGCCGATGAAGTTCCGGATATCTACATCAACCTTGTACCATATCCCTACTGTTTCAAGGGTTTAAAAAACCGCATCAGATTTCTTTCCGAAATGACAGTAGATTTAGGTGTGCCATTAGTGTCAGTTAACCAGGTTGGCGGAAATGGCGAATTGATATTTGATGGCTCCAGCATGGCTTTTGATCAGGATGGCAGTCTGATACATTTAGGAAAAACCTTTGAAGAAGATATGCTTATTTTTGATACTGGTATTATCAATGGTCCATTAGCCGTTCCCGAGGAGAATATATCCTGGCTGTATCAAGCATTGATATTGGGCTTTCGTGATTATTTCCATAAGACAGGCTTCAAAAAAACCCTTCTGGGTTTAAGCGGCGGCTTGGATTCTGCCTTAGCAGCCTGTATAGCCGTGGATGCTCTGGGCAAGGAGAATGTACTTGGCGTTTATATGCCCTCACGGTATTCGTCTGATCACAGCAAGAAAGATGCGGCGCAATTAGCGGAAAATCTGGGAATCGAATACAGGGAACTGCCCATAGAGGATATTTTTGCTTCTTACATAAAGCTGTTAAATGGCACTGAAGATACAAAAGGTGATTTGGCGGAAGAAAATATCCAGGCCCGGATAAGGGGCAACTTGCTTATGTTCATCAGCAACCGGGAAGGCTATATGCTGGTTAACACCAGCAACAAATCGGAATTTGCAGTGGGCTATACTACCATGTATGGAGATATGTGCGGCAGTCTGGCCCCTATAGCAGATGTTCCCAAAACCATGGTATACAAGTTATGCCGATATATTAACAGGGAAGGGGAAAGAATTCCTGTCAACATCATAACCAAGCCTCCTTCTGCTGAACTAAGGCCCGGCCAAGTGGATCAGGACAGTCTGCCCGACTACGAAGTATTGGATGCAATAATCCATATGTACGTTGAGAAAAAAATGTCAGCAGATCAGATAGTTCAGGAAGGTTATCCAAGGGACCTGGTTATAAGGATATTAAACACGATAGATAGGATGGAATACAAGCGCAGGCAGGCACCTCCTCCATTGAAGATTACCTCCCATACATTGGGGTTTGATGGAAAACTGCCTCTTGTGCAGCGGTTCAGCAGGCGATAAGGGTGTTAATAATATAGGTTTGAGAGGTAATAATTCGTTTATATATTTATAGCAGCGGATTATATCTCGAGGAAGTGAAGAAATGAGAATACACCACGAAGGCGACACAGTATTTATAGAACTGGAAGGCGATATTTCATTTAATAACGTACAGGATATTCGCAAAACCATCTTGAATAATTTATTGGAAACCGACAGGTCAGCGGTGGTTAACCTGGCAAAAGTTGAGTTTATGGACAGCTCCGGTTTAAGTATTTTCATAACCCTGTTGAAAAGAGTTAAGGAAAGAGGAGGAGACCTGATTTTAGAATATCCTCAGAAGATAGTGCAGAGAATATTGTCCTTATCCAGGCTGGATGAGCTTATGGAAATAAAAATGTGATAGAATTAATGAAGCAGCTGAAATCAGCTGCTTTTTTAATGCATATATATTTCGCACCATTTCCGGGCATATAGAATAAGATAGTACCAAAGATATGCTAACGTCTATCGTGCCATAAGGAAGGAGTGCGAATTTTATGTATTACGGTTATCAAGCAGGATATACCGCTCCTGATCCCAGGCAGCCTCATATGCCTGCGCAGCCTGGCCTTATGTTAGCCCGCGCCTATATTCTGCCTCAGACATATACAAGGGCTTTCTCCCCGGAAGAAGCTCTTAGAGAAGGCACCTTGTTCCCGGAACTTGTAAGGCCTTATGAAAAGAAGAAGCATCAGGGGGGCTGGGCATGAGGAAAGATCAGAGAGAGATGATTCTTGACAGGATCAGAGCTTACGAATTTGCTGCTGCGGAATTAAATCTGTATCTGGACAGTCATCCAGGTGATAAAAGGGCAATTAACGATTTTAATACTTTTGTCAAACAGATTGAAGCGCTGAAGAAAGAGTATGAGCGGTTATACGGGCCGCTTCTTAACTTTGGGTTTGGACCTAATGCCGATCAGAACAGGTGGCAATGGATTGATGATCCATGGCCCTGGGAATCTTATTAGGGATAGGGGGTATGATGTATGTGGATATATGAGAAAAAATTACAGTATCCGGTGAAAATAAAAAGGCCCAATCCAAAGATGGCTGCAGCCATATTAAGCCAGTATGGAGGACCTGACGGAGAACTGGCTGCATCGCTGAGATATCTTTCTCAAAGGCATCATATGCCTATCCCTGAAGCAAAAGGCATGCTTAATGATATTGGTACTGAAGAATTGGCTCACTTCGAGATGGTGGGAGCCATGGTGCACCAGTTGATGAAGGGTGCAAGCATAGAAGAGATTAAGGCAGCCGGAGCGGAATCCTGGTATACGGATCATGACAGGGCAACCTGGCCCGGCACAGGCACCGGTGTGCCCTTTACCGCGGCTTATATTATGTCCAAGGGCGACCCTATAGCAGACCTGACAGAAGATTTAGCTGCAGAACAAAAGGCCAGGGCTACCTACGAGCACCTGATTGACCTGGCAGATGACCCGGATGTAATAGATCCCCTACGCTGGCTGAGAGAAAGGGAAGTAGTCCACTTCCAGCGCTTCGGTGAGATACTGAATAAGCTTTATGAATGGAAAGACTCAAAGAAATATTACTAGTTAGCTAACAGGCCTGCTGATGCAGGCCTATTTAATACATTTTTTTCAAATCATTATAACTTTATTAAACTAAAAAATTTCATTTTTCATACAAATTTGTATTGACAAATTGGTCTATAAATCATAGACTAACAACATGAGGTCGATAAAATATAGACCAAGGAGGCTTATCATGAAAAAATATATACTCACTGAAAGTGAAGAAAAGTTCGCAAATATTATTTGGTCGAATGAACCTATTGCATCTGGTGACCTAGTAAAGCTATGTGAAAAGGAAATGAACTGGAAGAAATCTACCACATATACTGTGCTGAAGAAATTATGTGAAAAAGGAATTTTCAAAAATGAGAATGCTGTTGTTTCATCTTTAATTACTAAGAATGAATATTATGCAAAGCAAAGCATCCTTTTTGTTGAGGATACTTTTGGGGGATCTTTACCTAGATTCTTAGCAGCATTCATGAGAGAAAAAAAAATAAGTAAAAAACAAGCTGAAGAATTGAAAAGATTGATTGATGAGCACAAGGAGGTGTAGAAATGGCCGGGTTATTCATTTCCGTTTTGAATATGAGCATTACGGCAAGCTATGTAATCCTTTTTGTATTTATTATCAGAATCATGCTTAAAAAAGCTCCAAAGATTATCTCTTATGCCTTATGGAGTGTGGTTGCTTTTCGTCTTCTAGTTCCATTCTCATTCAAAAGTGCCTTTAGCCTTATGCCGCGAAAAACGAATGCTTTTCCAATCCCCAATGGGATCATCTATCAGCCCGAACTGCAAATTGGTAATGGTATAAGAGTAATGGACTCTCACACAAGTGAACCCCTTCATGCACCACCTGCCAGTGCCAGTATAAGTCCCTTGCAGGTTTTCATAGAATATGGAGCATACATCTGGATGTTAGGCATAATAGTATTGCTAATCTATAGTTTGGTATCTATCTTGGTCTTAAGAAGACAGCTTAAAGCTGCACAATTAATAGAAAAGAACATTTTTGAAGCCAGAAATCTGCAGACACCCTTTGTGCTTGGATTCATAAGACCTAAGATATATTTGCCAGTTGGCCTAAAGGATGATGAAAGAGATTATATTCTGCTGCATGAACAGATCCACATTCGCCGAAAAGACCATATCATTAAGATATTATCATTCTTTGTATTGTGTATACATTGGTTTAACCCTCTTGTATGGGTTGCGTATTTAATTATGACTATAGATATGGAACTTTCCTGCGATGAAAGAGTACTGAAAGAAATGGATGGAGATATTAAAAAACCTTATGCAAATTCATTGTTATCACTTGCTGCCAGAAGGCATATCTTAAACGGAAGCCCGATTGCATTTGGCGAGGGAAATGTAAAACGGCGGATTATGAATGTCTTAAATTATAAAAAACCTGCTTTTTGGGTGACATTGGTCTCAGTATTATTGGCTGTTGCAATAGGAATAGGACTGTTAACAAACCCACATGAAAAAGGATCCTATGAGAACAGTGATAGTGAAAATGATCCTGGGGAAAAAATTAAGACAGAAACTACTCAATCCGTAAGCCAGGAGTCATTGGAAAGGCCTGTAGCGTATATAGGGAACATTATTGAGAATTTTTCAGAAATAGATAATTATATAAAAGATTATACTCCTGATGTTACATATGAGGAAGATTTGGAATTGGATCAACGAGCCTATTATATTCAGGGTGCATATGACTTGAATGGTGATGGAAAGGCAGACAAAATAAATGCTGTGTTAATTGCTGATAATGGGCATGGCTCCTTTATTGAGGTAAATGGTGTGAAAGTTACATTAGAACTATACAACCCAACCGGTTCAATAAGATTTATTGATTTTGATAGCAGAGACAGCTATACCGAAGTTGCTGTTTTTGATAATGGTCCAAGTGGGGATCCTGCTTTTACCTTGTTACGTTATGATGGCAAAAAGCTGTATCCCATAGGGTCAATTGACCGATATGCGCTAATGGATGGACAGGGCAAATTTATATCTTGGTTTCACCTGGCAAATAACTTTAAGCCTCGATTCTTTTCAGCATGGGGAGAATTTAAGAACAATGAATATGTAATTACAAATCATGATGTGGAACAATATAAAGGGGAAACTTATGAAGTTGACGGAACTGGCTATTTTGTACCCTTAGACTTTAATCCAGAAAACTATTATGAACATGTAGTATGGGAATCAGAGTATTTGAGAGAATTTGAGGCAGCGAAAGTAAAGCTCTTAGATATTCATATAAGCCCGGATGATCGGACTTTAAACTGGTTTTACGTTGAACTGCCGGATGGTGAAAAAGGACTATTGTATTTTTGGATAGGAGATTGAATGTCGCTTTCTATGAGCACTTAATTGATCAGGCGGATGATCTATATGTAAGATTCTCTCCGCTGGATTAGGGAAAGGGAAGCAGTTCGTTTCCAGCGCTTTGGCGAAATTCTAAATATGCTTTTTGAGTGGAAAGACAGCAAAAATATTTTTGAGAGCACAAGACCCGCTCGAGCGGGTCTCTTCTTTTGAGTTTTTCATGTATGTTTATAATGTGTGATCTGATTACATTTTTACTGCAGTAAAAAACAACCTTGGAAATCTAAAGATAATTTTTCCGTTCTTCTGTTTTGGATAGCTTTCAATTATGCGTTCCATAGTGTCATTTTCGAATTCCGTTTTTTTATCATCATCCAAAGCATTAAGATAAGGTCTTAGACCTGTGCCTCGGTACCATTCCAGAATATCGTTATGGTTTTCCATTATATGATAATATACCGTTTCCCATATGTTAACATCGTCAGAGAGATCAGACAGGATATCATAGTATTCACTTGGAGACAGAGTATGAAAGATTCTATGATTTAAAAAACAGTCTTTCCACTTTTGGGATGAAGCAATTTCTCTGACAATTTTGTGTATAGGTTCATTGTAGTTCATGGGAATCTGGACTGCCAGGATACCCCTGTTCTTAAGCAAACCAAACAGTTGTTTCAAAATCGACTCGTGATCGGGAACCCACTGAAGGCACGCATTTGAGAATACTATGTCATAATCCCCGTCCAAAGAAGAAAGCTCGATGGTAATGTCACATAATTTAAAATCAAGGGTTGGATAGTTCTTTCTTGCTGCTGTTATCATATTTTCAGACTTATCAACCCCGAGTATATAGGCATCCGGAAACCTGTCTGCCAAAACGCCGGTGCTGTTTCCCGGCCCGCAGCCGATATCTATAATTTTTCTTGGATTATCCATATGGATTCGGTTTACCAAATCAATTGCAGGCTGTGTGCGTTCTTTTGCAAATTTTAAATATTGTGCTGAGCTCCAATCTTTCATGTTGCACCTCAATTTGATTTTAATAAAAAAAGAGCTGTTTTATCATATTATTTCGAAATAATACCATTAAAGTCTGCAAAATGCAATATTCTAAGAGTTTTATGTATTCGATATGGTAGATTATTGAAAAAAAATATATAATTTAATTACCCAGATGCAGATGTATTTGTGAAGAGGGGTATATCCATGAGTAATTGGAATGAACACGCTAATATGGGAATACCTGAATGTATGATGAAACTATTCGAGTCCTTTCCCTATCCGATTCAGATCTTTTCTTCCGATGGAACGGTAAGAATGATTAACGATGCAGCACTGGAGATGATAGGCATTAAGAGCAGGGAAAAGCATGTAGGGTATTATAATGTTTTTGAAGACCCTATAGTCCAGAAGCTGGGAGTTACAGGTCAAATCAGGCAGGTTTTAACCGGCAGAACCGTTTACCTTACCGATTTCACTGCATCATACGAGGATATGATCCGATATTTCGATGTCAGGGAAAGGGATTTAAAATTAATAAATTCAGACATAACATGTTTTCCTTTGATTAAGAAAGATGGAAAAGTAGAATACTTTGCGGCTGTTTTCATCTTTAAAAATGTATACACAGGCAAAGAGGAAATCAGCCGGGGCAAACAATATATAAAAACTCATTGGAAGGAGCCTTTTGATGCTGACAAAATAGCTCAGGCAGCTTTTCTGAGCAAATCCCATTTCACGAAGCTTTTCAAAATGCATACCGGCATAACTCCTTATGAATATTATATTAATTATAAAATCAACAAATTGAAAGAGATACTGCTGGATACCAATCTGTCTGTTTCCCAGGCTTTTGAAGCATGCAATATGAGTTATAACGGTCATTCCGCAAGATTATTCAAGGAAAGGGTCGGGGTTACTCCTTCTGAATATAGGAAGCTTCACAACAAATAATCGGACAGGAAGACTATAATTGGCTGCCAGGCTTTCACAAGGCCTGGTTTCTGGTTTTAAAAAAGCATTATTCTTACTAAATATAAGCATATTTTAACTATTCACAAGGCAAATAGCCAAATAGAATATTTATAACACATTAATCTAAAGTTTTCAGATGATTCTTTACCAGTTCTCTAAGTGATAGGCTATCGGCTGCCATTTTATCCTGAGTATTTGGAGAAGTACAAAAAAAACATATGCAATGCTGGGTAAACACCTAAAAAGATCAGATAGGAGGCTATTGGAATGATTAATACAAAGAACAGGAAGTTTGTACGACTATTATTTCAATTAACAGCCATAGTTTTGGCCATTACCATGCTTGCCGGCTGCGGAAAGAAGGCCCCTGATGCTCCTGCAAGTGAAGGCAGGCCTTCAGAAGAAGGGCAGGCTGAAGAGGCGCCACAGCCAAATGATGCCGGTACGGATACAGAAACGCCCGGATCGCCTGCTACTGCATCGGAATCCTATGGTGCTTATATTGAGGCGAAGGGTCAGTTGTTAACCAGGCTGTCAGATGCACTGGCAAATAATCCCGGCACGGAATTTGATTCCATGTCTCTGCTTGGTATATCAATGGTGGATTTAGCCTTGCTTCCGGCAAGCAGTTTCGGGCTTGGTGAAGAATCCGCCAATTTGGCGCTTGGGTTCCTGGGGGCAAAGGATATTGTGTACAGCGAAAACGGCAACCAATACAGTGTTAAGTATAAGGGTGAAGACGGTATTAATTATGAGCTTCAGGGAGAATATGACAAGGCAGCAGATGCCCTTAAATGCATTTCAATTGTAGACGGCAAGGAGACTTTGACTTCTGAACATCGAAAAACTTCCTATGGATATGTGGGTCAAACATATGTTATAGGCGATGATGGCTCAACATATCTTTATCTGCTGACTGTTACCGGAACTGATGGTGTGGTGGGCATGTCCGAGGCATCTGAAAAGCCTGCGGCCTTAACCGGCAGCGAAGCAATTGATTTTCCCAAGCAATGCCAGGAGTGGTATGCAATAGATGGAAACAAGGTAACAGGAGTCACTTCCGACGGAAGAGAAATATCCTTTGATTACACTCCATCAGAGGATGGAGAATAGACCATGAAAAAATGGCTACTGACACTGATGGTTTGTGCCATAGTTTTAACTGCTGCTTCAATCCTGGTTGTGACTTTGCTGATGCCGCCAATAAGATACAAGCAGGCAGAGGCTGCATTAAGCCAAGGCAGGTATGAGGAAGCCATTGATGCATTTGCTGATCTGGGAGATTATAAGGACAGCAGGGAGAAACTGCTGGAATCCCGATATAAGGCTGCAGAGATAAAACTGGATGAAGGAAAGTATGAACAGGCTATGCAGGAGTTTTCAGAGCTGGAATCATATTGGGACAGCCTTGAACGTTACCGCGAGGCCCGCTATTGCTGGGGAAAGGCTCTTATGGCCGAAGGAGCATACAGGGATGCTCTGGTGCTTTTCTTATCAGATACAGACTATTTTGGCGTGAGGGAAGAAATAAAAAGTATTTATGAAAAAGCAGCCCAAAGCGGAGAAATTGCCGTAGCTTATGACGCCGCAGCAGCTCTGTGGGATTTTGAGGCCGTTGCAGGTTTGAACCTGCAGGTTATAGCGGCCGGCCGCAATCATGTGGTTGCTTTGCGAAGAGACGGCACTGTGGCAGCTGCCGGGAACAATGACAAGGGCCAGTGCAATGTTCAGGACTGGACGGATATCATAGCAGTCGCTGCAGGGTTTGAGTACACGGTTGGATTGCGGTCTGACGGTACGGTTGCAGCAACAGGTTTTAACAATAACGGGCAGTGCAATGTCCAGGGCTGGACCGATATTGTGGAAATATGCGCAGGGAATACCGCTACTTATACAATAGGGGTAAAAGCCGATGGAACAATTGTGGCGGCAGGCGGTCCTGAGGGAGAGGATTACCACCGGCAGATACCTGGAATAGCTGACGACATGGTAAAGATTTGTCCCGGATGGAAAGGCATCCTGGTGGTGATGGAAGACGGTGATGTTGAGTTAATTCCCTCATCCGATGACATGAAGGGTATAAAAAGGTGGATGTGTATAAAAGATGCGGCTGTCGGAACCGGGCATGCCGTAGGATTGATGGTTGATGGAACAGTAGTGACGGCAGGAAGAGGTACCTCCGGGCAGAATGATGTTGACGGCTGGTCCAATATTATTGCACTTGCTGCTTCCAACAGCAATACAGCCGGATTGAAGGAAGATGGAACAGTGTTGGTAGCCGGGGATGACAGAAAGGGGCAGAAAGAAGCAGAAAAGTGGCAGGATATTGTTTCCGTGTCTGTAGGGCCGGGGTTCATTATAGGACTCAGGATGGACGGCACGGTGCTTGCGGCAGGACAGATAACCAGGGCTGAAGAAAACCAGAAGGTCCTGCAAGAGATTGCATCCTGGCAGAATATAGGGCCGGCGTCATAATCTGTGTATTGCTAAAAGCCTGCAGTTGCAGGCTTTTTCTCGTTATTATATAAAAAGCTTTTCCCGATAATTAATTAAAGAATAAGCTCTGTACGCTTAATTATATGATCCTGGTATTCTTTGCTCAACTCCACAAAATATCCGCTCCAACCCCAAACTCTTACAATAAGATTGCGATATTTTTCCGGATGTTTCTGGGCATCCAGCAGGGTATCGCGGTTTACAGCGTTAAGCTGCAGTTGATGACCGTTCATATCTATGAAGGATTTAACCAGCATTGCAACCTTCTCAACAGCCTCAGGAGTCCGGAATACGGTATCGTGAAGTTCAAGGGTAAGAGGGCCTCCGTTAATTACCTTTCTTAAATCAGGCTTGGTATAGGATTTTATAATGGATACCGGGCCTTTTAAACGTGCAAACAAGCTGGGGGAGTAATTGGCTGCAAACTCTTCACCTCTGTCCCTGCCGTCAGGAGTGGCAGGAGTATTCTGTGAATGCCAGATATAATACATTGCTGAACCGGTGCCTGGCCTGAAGATGCCATTGCGTTCATTTTTCTTGTTTTTCAATGATTCAGCAAAGGAATCCAGAAGCGAAACGGCTATGCTGTCTGCGTAATCATCGTCATTACCGAATTTTGGGGCATGATATCTGAGTTTGTTTCGAATTTGTTCATAACCCTTAAAATTATTTTTCAGAGCCATAATCATTGTTTCCGGGCTGATTTCTCCGGTTTCAAGTACATACTTTTTTATTGCAGCCAGTGAATCTACCGCTGTTGAAATTCCCGTTCCATGTATGCCGTAATTGTTATAGCGGCAGCCAAGGGAAATATCCCTTGCATTTTCCACACAGCCTTCCATCATCAGGGAGATGAATGGTGCAGGAAATATGTATAGGTTTTTTGTATTTTCACAGATTTCATCCGCCTGTTTTTTGATATTATCCTTTACATAACTGAAAAACTCCTCATAACTTCTGGTGTGCATCAAATCGGTAAAAACTGCTTCTTCAACCGCTTTGGGAAATGACAAAGCATCTATATTCGGTATATCCATTCCCCGCCCGGGGATTATAAATTCCCAGCAGGCTGCAACTACATAGTTACAGGCATCTTTCCTGTCATAACCCAACCTTATAAGGCCGTCGATAACAACATCGTCATTTGAATACTGCGGAAAACCCAGCCCTTGCCTGGTAAGCTGTGTGCCCAGTATATAGCGGTCAAGAGGAGTATTCTTGCTTACACGCAAATTAATTTTCGGATCTATCAGTTTTAATTCCAAACTGGCTTTCAGGCAGATTTCTGACAGCATGTTATAGCTGTCTGAACCGTCTTCATTCAAGCCGCCCAAAACCATGCTTTGGCCGTTGTCGCCCTGCTGCATGCCCGGATACAGGTAGCTGTCCCTGTTAAGAGACAAAAAGAACTCTTCCACCAGTTCAAGAGCATCATCATAATCCAGAAGTCCATTATCCAGGTCCCTTTTCAGATATTTGTACATATATTGGTCGAAACGTCCGAGGGTGTTATGGTAGTTGTTGCCGCACCACATGGTGAAATGAAGCAGACGAAGCATTTGCAGAGCCTGGAGAAAAGTGGCAGGCGGATTTGCCGATATATGAGAAAAGCTTTCAGCAACTGTCCTATTGCCTGCTTTCTCAGCCGCTCTTCTGTATCTGTCCGCAAGGGCTTCAACGGAATCCAGTATTGATATCAGCTGTTTCAGATAATGAACCGATGCCGGGTCATTATGAATTTGAAATCTTCTGATATGCTCATTTATTTCCTTGCGTTTTGCATTAAATCCTTTATCAAGCAGCATGGAATAATCAACATTTATATTGCAGACTTCGCCGCGTTCATGAATCCTAAAGGATGATTTTATTCTCTTCATTTCCTCTTCTGTAAAAAGCTCCGGAGGACTTGGTATTGTACGCATTAAGGCAATCTTTTCGTTTTCGAATACAATAGTCTTTTCATTATCCAGCATGTATTTCAGACGTATAACTGCCCTGTCTGTATCAGGGATATTATTGCGCTGGAATTCGGCTGCTAATAGCATAGGATCAAACGGCTTTTGCCTGTACAAATGGTGAGCCTTATCATAAACAAAAAACTTGCGCAGCTCCTGTATCCGCTTTCTCATAAAACTGCACTCCTTATCCCGTATTGTGAGAATATGTCCTGGTTTATGAAAACCGGTCGGTTGACATCAAATATGGGTTCATATTTTCTGTTGATCATTTCGTATTTTGCTCCAGCAGTTTTGTGATATGGAAGAAGTTCGATTTGTTCAAGCATTGGTGCATCTTTAATCAGCTTTGCAACAGACCTGTATGTAGATGCGTTATCATTTACCCCGGGAATGACAGGAATTCGTACAACAAATTTTGTGTTGCCCTTGCATAATGATTCAAGGTTTTCAAGTATTATTCTATTATCTACTCCTGTATATTTTAGATGAAGTTTACTGTCGATCAATTTGACGTCCATTATTACGTAGTCTACCATTTCTGCTACTGAAGTGAATATACGATTGTCCGCATAACCGGAGGTTTCAACTGCTGTATGAATGTCTTTCAACAATGAGAGTGTGTCTGTAAGAAATTGCGGCTGCATCAAGGGTTCGCCGCCTGAAAATGTTACTCCGCCTCCATATTTGGCATAATAATCGCTTTTGTCATTAATGTATTCAGCCAATTCTTCAGCTGTCAGAGTATAGCCGCATATTTTGCGAAGATTCAAGGGGCAGCAGGTTATACATTTACCGCATGCAATACATTTCTCTTGGGTACATGCTTCCTTACATTGGCCGCATGATATGCACGATGCCTTGTTTACCATTAATTCCGGATGTGGATTCTGACCTTCGGGATTATGGCACCAATTACACTTTATAGGACAACCCTTAAAGAATACAGTTAATCTGATTCCCGGGCCATCATAAACAGCAAATTCTTTAATATCGAATATAGTACCTGAACTCATAGATATATAGCTCCGCTTTTTATTAAATAATAACACTGGATCAAGATACAGGCAATAATAGAAAATTCTATCACTTCATGAACCTGCGGATAATACTCAGCTTTCTGTTTGTGTAAGGATGATAACGAATGGGCAGATCAATGAAGTTGGATTTTTTTACAACGCTTTTATAATGAGTAAAGGTATCAAATGAATGCTTTCCATGGTAGCTTCCCATGCCGCTTTCACCTACGCCGCCGAAACCCATTCTGGTGCTGGCAATGTGTATGATGGTATCATTCCAGCATGCTCCGCCGCTGGATGTACGGTTCAGCACGGTTTCAGCTGTGTGCTTATCATTTGTGAATATGTATAGGGCCAAAGGTTTTGGCCGTGAATTGATAAAACCTATTGCTTCTTCCAGCTGCCGGTAGGTGAGCACTGGCAATACCGGCCCGAAGATTTCCTCCTGCATAACAGGAGAATCCGGAGATACATCCACCAGTACCGTGGGTTCAATAAACCGGCGCGATGTATCTGTGTTTCCGCCTATAACTGCTTTGCCGCTTCCAAGCAAGCCGCAAACGCGCTCAAAGTGCTTTTCATTAATAATTACAGGCATATTCTTCATGTCTCCATCGGGAAAGAATTCTTCCAAGGCCGTGCGAAAATGCCCGATAAAATCATCTCGTATGTCCTTATGTATTAGAATGTAGTCGGGAGCAACACAGGTCTGGCCTGCGTTGATGGTCTTTCCGAAAGCAATGCGGCGGGCGGCGGGTTTTAAGTCTGCTGTTTTATCAATTATAACCGGGCTTTTGCCGCCAAGTTCCAGGGTAACAGGGGTAAGGTGCTTAGATGCAGCTTCCATAACAATCCGGCCTACTGCAGGGCTGCCTGTAAAGAAAATATAGTCAAATTTCTGGTCCAGCAGAGCGCTGTTTTCTTTCCGTCCGCCCTCCACCACTGCAATATACTCAGGGGGATAAATGGATTTGATAAGTTCCGCTATGGCACGGCTGGCAGCAGGTGCATATGCGGAAGGCTTGATTATGGCACAATTTCCTGCAGAAATAGCTCCAATCAGAGGTGTCAGGCATAATTGAACAGGATAATTCCAGGGAGCAATAATCAAAACCAATCCATAGGGCTCAGGCAGTATAAAGCTTTTTCCGTGAAACTGGGCCAGCGGTGTGGGCACTCTTTTGGGGCGGGTCCATCTTCTTATGTGCTTAATGTGAAAATTCAATTCTTCCAGCACCATACCTATTTCTGTCATATATGTCTCCATTTTATGCTTGTTCAGATCTGCTTTGAGAGCCTGGAAGAAGTTATCTTCAAATTGCTTAAGGCCTGTTTTCAGTCGTTTCAGTGCATCCAGGCGGAATTCAACTGATCTTGTGGCGCCTGCGTTGTAAAAAGTCCGCTGCTTTGCAACTAAATCTTCAATACTCATTATGCTGTGCCCCCTTCAATCCTTGTTTAACAATAACCGCTCTATTAAATTGAATTATTTGCTGTTACACACTTTATAGCATGGAAACAATTTTATTACAATAGCCATGCTGTGTTTATCTTGCCATTAAATTTTTTAGCCAGGCTTTTGAAATTAATTAAGGTGAAATCTGATGCTGCCTGAAGCAATTCAATTCTGAATTAGCAAAGCATTGAAATTTTATAAATTTAAACCCAATTCCAAGTAGACTTCTAGGAATTAAATTGGTATTATATATAAATGTATAAATGAAAACTATTATCATATGAATATATTTATCAATGGAGGAACAGATATGAGAAACAAGTTGCTAAGCATCAGGAACTTAAAGGTCAGCGTTGATGAGCAGGAAATTCTGAAGGGTTTGGACCTTGAAATAGATAAGGGTGAAATACATGTAATTATGGGCCCAAATGGCGGCGGTAAGTCAACCTTGGCATATACCCTTATGGGCCATCCGGAATATAGTATCACCAATGGCACTGTTGAATTTGAGGGCGAGGTAATAAATGATATGAAGGCTGATGAAAGAGCCAGAAAAGGCATCTTTCTTTCCTTCCAGTATCCGGAGGAAATACCCGGGGTTACAGTAGAAGACTTCTTAAGGACTGCCAAAACATCAGTAACAGGCCGGCCGCAAGGAATAATGGCCTTCAGGAGGCTGTTAAAGGAGAAGATGGATTTATTGGAAATCAAGGATGAATACGCTTCCAGGTATCTTAATGTCGGATTTTCAGGAGGAGAAAAGAAAAAGAATGAGATACTTCAAATGTCCATCCTGGAGCCCAAACTTGCCATCCTGGATGAAACCGATTCGGGCCTTGATGTAGATGCCATAAAGATTGTTGCAGAAGGCGTAAAGAGGATCAAGGATGAAACGAGATCCATATTGGTTATAACCCATTATAATAAACTGTTGGATTTTCTGGAGCCGGACTATGTTCATATTCTTATCGACGGTAAAATAGTCAAAACCGGCGGCATTGAATTGGCAAAGGAAATCGATGAAGAAGGATACGAAAACATCAGATTAAGTTATGCGCATGCATAGGAGTGAGAAGATGGAAAGAAGAAAAAAAACTTACGTGGAAGATGTAGACAGGGGAATTTATGATATAAAAAATGTATTTACCTACGATTACAAAGCTGACAAGGGTTTGAATGCTGAAATAGTAGAGGCCATTTCAAAGGAGAAAAATGAGCCTCAATGGATGACCGATTTCAGGCTCAAATCTCTGGAGATATACAACAGCATGCCTATGCCGGCCTGGGGCCCGGACCTGTCGGACCTAAACATGGATGAAATCATAACCTATATAAGGCCCAATACGGACATGAAACACAGCTGGGATGATGTGCCAGAGGAAATAAAGATGACTTTTGAACTTCTGGGCATTCCGCAGGCTGAAAGGGAAGCCCTGGCAGGGGTTGGAGCCCAGTATGATTCGGAAGTGGTTTACCACAACATCAGGAGGGAACTGGTAGATCAGGGAGTGATCTACATGGACATGGAAACTGCCCTGGTGGAATATGAAGATGTTGTCAGGAAATACTTCATGACCCTGGTTCCACCATCTGCCCATAAGTTTGCCGCCCTGCACGGGGCTGTCTGGTCAGGCGGATCTTTTGTTTATGTTCCGGAAGGTGTAAACGTGGATATCCCGCTGCAGTCATATTTCAGGCTTAATGCACCTGGAGCAGGACAGTTTGAGCACACACTGATAATTGTTGAGAAAGGTTCCAGGCTCCACTTTATAGAAGGCTGTTCTGCTCCCAAGTATAAGGTAAATAACCTCCATGCCGGGTGTGTGGAGCTGTTTGTAAAGGAGAATGCAACCTTAAGGTACAGCACCATAGAGAATTGGTCTAAAAATATGTACAACCTAAACACTAAAAGGGCTTTGGTGGATAAAAACGGGACAATTGAATGGGTTTCAGGTTCATTTGGCTCAAAAGTTTCCATGCTCTATCCCATGAGCATATTGAGAGGCGAAGGCGCAAGGTCTGAGTTTACCGGCATTACCTTTGCTTCTAAAGGCCAGCATCTGGATACCGGAACCAAGGTGGTTCATCTGGCTCCTCATACCTCTTCAACGGTAAATTCAAGGTCAATATCCAAAGACGGCGGCTATGCTTTTTACAGGGGGCAGCTGCACATAGCCCCCAATGCTTATGGCTGCAAAGCCTCCGTATCCTGTGAATCTTTAATGCTTGACAATGAGTCTAAATCCGACACATTGCCGATCATTGAGATAAACAATGATGATGTTGATATCGGCCACGAGGCGAAAATAGGCAGGATAAGCGATGAAGCCATTTTTTACCTTATGAGCAGAGGCATCAGCGAGGAAGAAGCAAAGGCCATGATTGTAAGGGGCTTTGTTGAGCCTGTTACCAAAGAGCTGCCTTTGGAATATGCCGTGGAATTAAACAACCTGATCAATATAGAGCTGGAAGGCACCATAGGATAGGAGGGCTGAGAATGATTACCTGGAAAAGAATTAATCTGAAAAATTATACCTTCCCATTGGTGGATGAATATAAGAAGGAATATATAAACCTGGAGGAAGGGCTTCCGCCAGGAGCAAGGCTGGATAAAACCTGCAATGCAATAAACAGCATAAAGATTAATTGGTCAAGTATCAGGGAAGATAAAGGCCTGGGTAAGGACTTTATATCTTACGTAAATGAATCCTACAACAGCGGAATATCTTTGTATCTTGAAAAGAATACAGTCGTAGACAAGCCTATAATGGCAGACTTCATTATGGAAAAGGAAAACCCGGCGGTAGTTGATAAAAACATCATAGTGGCACAGCCCGGCAGCCAAGCCGTAATAGTTTTCCAGTACAGTACAGATGGAGAAGTTGAAGCCTTTCACAACGGCTTTACAGAAATCTATGCCAAGGAAAACTCTTCTTTAACAATCATCAAGATTCAGAGGATGAACAGCCTGTCGCATAATTTTGATACCAATGTGGCCTATGTAAAAGGCGGGGGAAGGGTTAACTGGATAACAGTGGAGCTGGGCAGCCAAATAAGCGGGACCAATTACACAACATATTTGGACGAAGAGTCAAGCCAGGGATACCTGTCCTCAATATATATGGGAGACGGAGAACGTAAAATGGACATGTCCTATTCCATGATTCACAGGGGCAGGAGAAGCATAAGCCATATAGAAGCCAGAGGAGCCCTGATGGATAATTCCAGGAAGGTTTTTAGAGGCAATCTGGATTTTAGGAGGGGAGCAAAGCACGCTAAAGGATCAGAGGAAGAATATGTACTTCTGCTTGATCCAACAGTGAAAGCTGACTCAATACCCGGGCTTTTATGCGAAGAAGATGATGTTGAAGGAGAGCATGCTGCCAGCGCAGGCCAGATCAATGAAAATCAGCTCTTCTACCTGATGAGCCGCGGCTTGCGCGAAAAAGAGGCTGAAAAGCTGATTATAGAAGGGTCATTAATGCCGATTGTAGACAAGATTCCCATAGAAAGCTTAAGACAGATTATCAATGGTGAAATCAGAAGGAGATTTGCCGATGCATAAGCTGAAGCCGGAGGAAATAAAAAAAGATTTCCCCATATTTGAGCAAGAAATCAACGGCCGCAGGCTGGCATACCTGGATAACGGGGCTACTACCCTTAAGCCCGTCCAGGTCCTCGAGGCTGTCTATAATTACAATACAAGAGCTTACGGCAATCCTCACAGGGGGGCTCATCAGCTAAGCATAAGAGCGACAGAAGAATATGAATCGGCCAGGGAAAGAGTTAAAAAGTTTATAAACGCAGGATCCGCTGAGGAAATAGTTTTCACCAGGAATACCACCGAATCCATAAATCTTATAGCCCATTCCTTTGGAAAAGCCTTTGTTGAAGAAGGAGATGAAATCGTACTGGCAATTTCGGAACATCACAGCAATATTCTTCCCTGGCAAAGGCTGGCAGCAGAAAAAAAGGCTGTTTTGAAATATATGTATATAAACGAAGATGGAAGGATATCTTTGGAAGAAATAAGGAAAAAGATTACCAGCAAGGCAAAAATAGTATCCATAGCACATATGTCCAATGTTCTGGGAACTATCCATCCAATTGAAGAAATAATTGCCCATGCCCATAAAATAGGCGCTAAAGTGCTCATAGACGGAGCCCAAAGCACTCCCCACATTAAGGTGGACGTTCAACAGCTCGATGCAGATTTCTATGTATTTTCAGGCCACAAGATGCTTGGACCCATGGGGATTGGAGTGATTTACGGGAAAAAGGCAATACTGGAGAAGATGCCCCCATTTCTTATGGGCGGTGATATGATAGAATACGTCTACGAAGACCATGCAAGCTTTGCCCCTCTGCCTTATACCTTTGAAGCGGGTACTCAAAATGTTGAAGGGGCAGTTGGCTTAAGGGCTGCCATGGACTATTTGGAAAAGACGGGGCTTGATAAGATTGAAGCTCATGAAAAAGAACTGGTTGAATATGCCTTGGATAGGATGTTGTCTCTATCCTATGTAAATATTCAAGGACCCAAGGATCTGAATATGAGAGGCGGCATCATTTCCTTTACTATAGATGATGCACATCCTCATGATGTTGCAACCATACTGGACTCCTATGGGGTAGCCGTCAGGGCAGGCCACCATTGTGCCCAGCCCCTTATGAGATATTTGAATCTGCCTGCTACATCCAGGATAAGCTTTTATCTTTATAATACAAAGGAAGATGTCGACCAGTTTCTTGAAGGTTTAAAAAAGGTTAGGAAGTGGTTAGGATATGGATCTTAGTTCAATATATACTCAGCTTATAATGGAGCACAATAAAAGCGGTCATAACAAAAGGCCTTTGGATAATCCAAATATCGTGGAAAGAGGCCATAATCCCAGCTGCGGTGATGATATTACCCTGCAGCTGAAGATTAAGGATGGTCAAATAGAAGATGCTTCCTTTCAAGGAGTTGGATGCGCCATTTCCCAGGCATCTGCCTCTATGATGATAGATTTAATCAAGGGCAGAGGTCTGGATGAAGCAACGAAACTGGCGGAAACATTCCTGGGCATGATAAAAAAGGAAGTTACAGATGAAAAAGAGCTTGAAGGGCTGGAAGACTTAATTGTCTTCCAAAGTATTTCAAATATGCCTGCCAGGGTAAAATGCGCCGTTTTGGCCTGGCATACATTAAAGGAAGCCCTCAGTGAAACCTATTTTGAATGACCTTAACAATCCTGCATGGATTGCCTGCAGCAATAACATTACTGGGCATGTCCTTGGTTACAACGCTCCCTGCCCCTATAGTTACATTGTCCCCGATTTTCACGCCAGGGCATACTATAGCACCGCCGCCGATCCATACATTATTTCCAATTATAATTGGCTTCGAATTTTCCACCCCGGAAAGCCGCTTTATGGGATCGGGGGGGTGCATGGCAGTATAAAGCTGCACGTTGGGGCCCAGCAATACATTATCACCTATTATAACTTTGTTAACATCCAGTATTACGCAGCCGAAGTTTGCGTAAAAATTGCCGCCTGTTTCTATGTTATTCCCATAATCACAATAAAAAGGCGGTTCTATATTAAGCGGCCCTTTTGCCTTGATCAGCCTATTTAAAATCTCCCGTCTTTTTTCTTTTTCATTTGGTTTAGTATTATTGTATTCATATATCAAACTTCTGGCATAGTCTCTTTCAGCAGCTAATACCTGATCACCTGCGAAATAATATTCACCGGACAACATTTTTTCTTTCTCACTTTTTTGCATATATCCTTCCTCCAATGTTAAAAGTAACAATATTATCTTTTCTTAAAAAGCGGGTTTTAATCTGATATACTAACATATGGATTAAACTTTTTTAATGGTTTAAGAATACACATGACTTAGTTAATTGGAGCGGGTTTTGATGGATAAGCGCAGGGTTGCCGATATCCTTGGTGAGATTGCCCTGTATCTTGAACTAAAAGGAGAGAACCTTTTCAAGATACGTGCCTATGAAAATGGGGCAAGGATAATTCAGGCTTTGGATGAAGATTTGGAAGTTTTGGTTCGTGAAAAACGGCTTGGCACCATAAAGGGGATAGGAAAAGCTTTAGAAGAAAAAATAACTGAGCTGGTCACCACGGGAAACCTGGAATATTATAATAAGCTGAAAGCAGAGTTTCCGGCCAGTTTGTTTGAACTGTTCAAAATTCCGGGCCTGGGTGCAAAAAAGATCCGGCTTTTATATGAAACGCTGGGTATTGAAACCATCGGCGAACTGGAATATGCCTGCAAGGAGAACCGCTTGCTTGAGCTGCCCGGGTTTGGGCAGAAAACCCAGGAAAATATATTAAAAGGCATATCCCTTGTACGCACTGCGTCCGGCAGGTATCTGCTTCATGAGGCAGAAGACATGGCGCTGGGTGTTTTCAACGGGTTGAAGGAATGTCCGGAAGTAAACTCTCTGAGTATAGCGGGAAGCCTTCGCAGGAAAAAGGAAATCATTAAAGATATCGATATTCTTGCAGCCTCGGATCAGGCAGAAAGAGTAATGGATTGTTTTGTTGCCCTGCCAGATGTGGCAGATATCATTGGCAGGGGCCCGACTAAAGCCAGTGTGCGTTTACAGAAAGGCATAGCTGTTGATCTGCGGGTAGTCTCACCTGAACAGTACCCCTATGCCCTGCATCACTTTACGGGCAGCAAGGAACACAATACAAAGATGAGGCATACAGCAAAATCTTTGGGTCTGAAAATGAATGAGTATGGGCTGTTCCGGGAAGCAGACGGCAGCAGGATTCCCTGCAGCAATGAAGAGGAACTATTCAAGGCCCTGGGTATGGCCTATATTCCGCCTGAACTCAGGGAGGATACGGGCGAAATTGAAGCAGCAATGGAAAACAGGCTGCCTGACCTGGTTGAAAGGGATGATTTAAAAGGTATCTTTCATATACACACCTGCTACAGCGATGGCATTAACTCCATTAAGGAACTGGCAGAAGAAGCCCGCAGGCAGGGTTATCAATACATCGGAATTGCGGATCACAGCCGGTCTGCTTACTATGCCGGGGGCCTGAGTGAAGATGATGTTATAAGGCAGCATGAGGAAATCGATGCTTTAAATGAGCAATATGAAGATTTTCATATATTCAAAGGAATAGAATCAGACATATTGCCGGATGGTTCCCTGGATTATCCTGATGAATTTCTTAGAGGTTTTGATTATGTAATTATATCTGTACATTCTCAGTTCCGCATGGACCGTGAAAGCATGACAAGGAGAATACTGAAAGCCATGGATCATCCTGCCGCAACCATGCTGGGCCATCCAAGCGGAAGGCTGCTCCTGTCCAGGGATCCATATGAAGCGGATATGGAGCAGATTTTGGCAAAAGCAGCGGAGAGAGGAACAGTTCTGGAGATCAATGCCAATCCACACCGGCTGGACCTGGACTGGCGTTGGATCAAGAGGGCCAAGGAAATAGGAGTAAAACTTATGATCAATCCGGATGCTCACAGCATCGAAACCATTTCTCATACGCAATACGGCTTAGCCATAGCCCGGAAAGGCTGGTGTGAAAAGGAGGATATACTGAACTGCCTTGGCACAGAGGATATGACAGCTTTTTTGAATAGAGTATGAGAAGAAAAGAAAATGTGTTATGATTGGAGTACCATTAGCGGAAAGGTTGTGATTGCCCTTCATGATAAACGGCAATATAGAGGGTTTGTCCAAGCAGATCCTGCTTCGGCTTGAAAGTATATATGAAATGGCAGTGGAGAGGGAAAGGTTTCTCTCCGAGGAAATCGTGGCTCTTATATGCGAACTTACAGGTGAGATAAACCGGGAAATTTCCATTTACCTGAATCGCAGGGGAGAAGTTATAGATGTGTCGGTAGGGGAAGCCGGCCAGGTTTCTCTGCCATATGTAAATCTGAGGCGGAGTTCAGTGCGCCTAAGCGGTGTGCGCTGTTTCCATACCCACCCCGGCGGCAGCGGAAAGTTATCCGGCGTGGATCTCAATTCCCTTAAAGCTTTGCGTTTTGATGCCATGACAGCCATAGGCGTGCAGGATGGGAAGTTTGCAGGTGCATATGCTGCATTTTTAAATCCTCCCGGCGAGGTCGAACCCTTTGCTATATACGGTCCTTTAACCATGGGGGAACTTTGCGGGGAAGAATTCCAGCAGGAAATTTTTCGGCTGGACCCTTTGATAGCTTTGCCTGAAACTGTTGAAACACAGGAGGATGAAGAAGAAAGGGCAATTCTGGTTGGGCTGGACGACAGGGGAGAGGGAATCCGTTCTGTCAATGAGCTTGAAGAATTGGCCAGAACGGCCGGCGCCAAAGTGCTGCATAAGGTTATACAAAACAAAAAGATGCCTGAACCGGCTACCTATATAGGCAGAGGAAAAGCAGCTGAGCTTTCTCTTCTGTGCCAATCATCCAATGCCAATCTGGTAATTTGCGATGATGAATTATCTGCAGTGCAGATAAGAAATCTGGAGCAAATACTCGGGGTCAGGGTAATAGACCGTACTGCCCTGATTCTGGATATATTCTCCAGACGCGCCATATCCAAGGAAGGAAAGCTTCAGGTAGAGCTGGCGCAGCTTAAGTACCGCCTGCCCCGGCTGACAGGCTTGGGTCAAACCCTTTCCAGGCTGGGAGGCGGCATTGGAACCAGAGGTCCAGGTGAAAAAAAGCTGGAAACCGACCGCAGACATATACGGCGCCGGATTCGTGAAATTGAGGCTGAGTTGTCCAGGGTAAAGGAACACAGAAATGCCCTGCGGACCAAGCGTAAGAAGAACAGGATACCCATATGTGCCCTTACCGGATATACCAATGCCGGCAAAAGCACCCTTCTGAATGCCTTAACAGGCAGCAATGTTCTGGTGGAAAATAAACTTTTTGCTACCCTGGACCCTGTATCCAGGGGCGTTGTCCTGCCTGACGGACAAAAGGTATTATTGGTGGATACGGTAGGTTTTATTGATAAACTGCCCCATGATCTGGTGGAAGCCTTTCACTCAACTTTGGAGGAAGTTGTGGAGGCGGACCTGTTGCTTCATGTGGTAGATGCCAGCTCGGAAAATCTGGCCGAACAGATAATGGTGGTAAAAAGGGTATTGAGGATGCTGGGAGCCAACCAGCAAATTATAACTGTCTTTAATAAAATGGATCTGGTCCAGGATGCAACCCTGCTGCCTGCCCAAAAGCCCCAGGCTTACATTTCGGCCAAAACAGGCGAAGGTCTGGAACAGCTGCTTAAATTGATTCAGGAAAACATACCAAAGAGAATGCATCGGGTAACTATATTGCTTCCTTATGAACAGGGCAATCTGCGTTCCATGCTGCATGAAGAGGGGACAATTCTGTCGGAGGAATTTGTTCCGGAAGGAATCCATATGGAAGTTGAAGTGGATGAGGTACTGCTGGGCAGAATCAAAAATTATTTAAAGGTTGTTTAATCAATACTAAGCCGGGGTAATATAGGGATATATGCAAGGTTTATAAGGAGGAATGAGTGTGAAGGCATATGTAGATCAGGATTTATGCATAAGCTGCGGGCTGTGCATCAGTATTTGCGAAGAAGTATTCTCCTGGAATGATGATGACAAAGCCCAGGCCATTGACGAGGAGGTTCCTGAAGAGCTGGAGGATTCGGTTAAGGAAGCTATTGAAAGTTGTCCCACAGAAGCAATTTCCGAAATAGAATAATAAAACCACTGCTTTCACGCAGTGGTTTTTTTTAGTTTTTTAGTTTAGTATTCTGTTTTTTCTTCCAGATACGGAACAACTTCATCAATCGGCACGCGTATCTGCTCCATGGTGTCCCTGTCTCTTATTGTTACGCACCGGTCTTCCAGGGTATCAAAATCCACGGTTATGCAATAGGGAGTGCCTATTTCATCCTGCCTGCGATAGCGTTTTCCTATGCTTCCTGTTTCATCATAATCCACATTGAATCTGCCAACCAGCTTTCTGTACAGTTCCTGTGCAGGTTCACTCAGCTTCTTGCTCAAAGGAAGAACTGCTGCCTTGAAAGGTGCCAGCACAGGATGGAGCTTCATTACCACCCGCGTATCTCCCTTATCCAGGGTTTCTTCATTATATGCCTCGCAAAGGAAGGCCAGCATTAACCGGTCAACGCCTACGGAAGGCTCAACGCAGTAGGGAATGAACTGCTCATTGGTTGCAGGATCAAGGTAGTTGAAGTTTTCACCGGAATGCTCCGCATGCTGTTTAAGATCAAAGTCAGTCCGGTCTGCAATGCCCCACAACTCGCCCCAGCCGAAGGGGAAGAGATATTCTATGTCGGTTGTTGCTTTGCTGTAATGTGACAGCTCTTCCTTTTCATGATCCCGCATCTTAATGTTGTCTTCGCTGATACCCAGATTAATCAGCCATTCTCTGCAGAAACTTCTCCAGTATTCGAACCATTCCAGATCTTCACCCGGCTTACAGAAAAATTCCAGTTCCATCTGTTCGAATTCGCGGGTGCGGAATATGAAGTTGCCGGGTGTTATCTCATTTCGGAACGATTTTCCTATCTGGCCAATGCCGAAGGGCAGTTTCTTTCTGGTTGTGCGCAGAACATTTTTGAAGTTCACAAAGATGCCCTGGGCAGTTTCCGGACGTAGATACAATTCAGATTGGGAATCTTCGGTTACTCCCTGGAAAGTTTTGAACATAAGATTGAACTTTCTGATGGGAGTAAAGTTGGATTTTCCGCATTCAGGGCAGGGGATTTTGTTTTCTTTGATGTAGTTTTCCATTTTTTCATCCGGCCATCCGTCTATCACTTCGTCCTGCTCATTCCGGCCGGCAATGTAATCCGCAATTATCTTGTCAGCCCTGAACCTGGATTTACACTCCCTGCAGTCCATCAGCGGATCATTGAAGCCGCTTACATGACCTGATGCCACCCAGGTTTGAGGATTCATAAGTATGGCAGAATCCATGCCTACATTATATGGGCTTTCCTGAATAAATTTTTTCCACCAGGCCTTTTTAATATTGTTTTTGAGTTCTACGCCCAGAGGACCGTAATCCCAGCTGTTTGCCAGGCCCCCGTATATTTCTGAGCCCGGGAAAATAAAACCTCTGCCTTTACACAGAGCCGTTATTTTTTCCATTTTGTTTTCAACAGCCATACTTCCTTAATCTCCTTTCATGCAGATGATATTTGCCGGTAATACAAAAAGTCTTTCATCCCGGCAAAGGGACGAAAGACTCATCTTCCGCGGTTCCACCCTTTTTGATTCCCAATACGGGAACCCACTCTTTTATTCATCGGTTCCAGGGTGCCTTCATATCTGCGTACCGCCAGGCTTCCACCGTCCCCAGCTCGCTGATGGCAGAGGCAGGATACTACTCCTCCCTGTCATTACCGTCAATATCACCCATTATTATGACCTAATTCGTTAAGAATTGTCAAGTAAAACTTGCCCTTTTTCTTATTATCATGTACAATATAGCTAATCATTTTCATTTAATAATCCAGAAATAAATGTCGTATATGCATCATTATTACAAACACAAATTCTGATGAAGAAGGGGAAGTAAATGATAGAAAAAGAATTTATCATTGAAAATGAGTCCGGTTTACATGCCAGGCCGGCTGCAAGGCTGATTAAGGAGGCCAGCAGTTTCTCATCTGACATCAGTATTATCCGGGGTAATAAGGTGGGCAATGCAAAGAGCCTTTTATCTGTTTTGGCGCTAGGCGTATATAAGGGAACCAAGGTTAAGGTACGCATTGATGGTTCTGACGAAGTAGCAGCAATGTATAAAATAACCCAGTTAATAGAGAACAACTTTTACGAAGAAGATTAGCCAGGATCTTCTTTATTTTTTCTATTTCCCCTTCATCCCATACCACTGGGGGTATACATATTTGTTTGATTTTACTCTTATTCTGCTGCTCATAATCAACGGCTTAATTTCAGTTTCACTATTTGTTTCCGCTCTAATTTATTACTTAAAAGAAAAACATCACTTCCAGGAGAATAAAAAAACAAGCTTATTTTGTTCAGGCCTCATCTGTATTGGCGGCATCCTCAATGCCTTGATGATGCGTTATGTGGTGCAGTTTCCTGAAGTCGGAGGTTACAATCTTAATTCAAACTTTTATCTCATAACAAATCTTACATCTGCCTTGTTATCATTTTTTACATATTATTTATATTTAAGGACAGGACAAGGCCTGGCACTTTCCAGCGGTCTGCCGGGCAGCATCCTTCTGAGCCAGGGAAGAGTGTCAAAAAGCATCAGTTGGAAAACAGTTTTGCTGCCCATTCCCCTGCTGATTGCCTGGACTTTTATCTGGTTTGCTATTGCTTCGCCGGAACCTACGGATCTGGCACTTGCTTCCACTCCCGAAGGGAACAGCCCTATGAATTATATCTATACTTTTTTCACAGCGTCAATACTGGCACCTGTTACCGAGGAGATACTGTACCGGCACTTTGTAATGGGGCTTCTTGCCAGATGGTTTGGAAGCAGCAAAGCGGCTGTGGTGCTGAATATATGGGTAAGCTCATTGGTATTTGCAATAGCTCATGCAGGTGTTGTGACCGATGATTGGATAAAGATAATGCAGATCTTGCCCGCGGGAGTAGTTTTCGGATGGATAAACCGCAAAAAAGGGTTGGAACACAGCATTTTAGCCCATTCCTTGTTTAATACCCTGATTATCCCGTCAACTTTGTTATTGGAGCAAAGCATGATAATATAGGAGGTATAAAGATTCGATCTTGGGAAAGGATTAAAGTAGTGTAAAACTTTCCCAAGCGAGGTGTATCAAAGAGTGAAAATCGGGGACCTGATCAGGGAGTACATAGTAGAAGCTAACGTAAAATTGGATGATCAGTTTAATGGTACCAAGGAAGCAATTCGTTTGATAGCAGAAGAAAAAGCAGGCAGTTTTATTCTGAGAGGAGATATAGGCCTCAATATTGAAGAAAAGCAGCTGCTGACTGATATTATTGCCGGCAGCATGATGCAGAGCTTTTCCCTGGGCTACGGGGTCGGGAAGGTGGAGGGAAGCACCAAGAAAAACGTATATTTATAATCTATCTAAAGAAAAAATACAAGTTTCAATACGGCAGATATTTGTAAGATATTATGGATTTATGTTAAGATAAATGTAGGTTTTTGTTGCCCATCGCTTACCGGAGGAAAAATATATGGGGGTTAAGAAGAATCTAAAAAAAGATGCGGCAGTATTTATTGCCGTACTGCTGTTGTCGATTTTTGTCTTCAGTGCAGTTCAATGGCACGAAACCTATCTGTATCGTGTTTTTCAAAGGAGTGCCTTTTTGAATTGGCATATAGGTTTTGAAGGCATGAGCATAGTCATGTCCTTCTGTATTTTTTTTATATCCTATTATACCATTGCCAGAGACAAAAACCTGAGAACGATCGTATTCATGTGCACCTTTTTTTCTGTCGGCCTGCTGGATACCCTGCACACCTTAACCTACAACGGTATGCCGGGCATTTTTGGAGTTTCATCTGTAGCAGTATCCACCTCATTCTGGATTGCAGCCAGAATTACAGAATCCATTGGTTTGGTGGCTGCCGGATCAATTCAACGCAATCGGCCGTCAAAGATACACAGGTTTATTCTTGTTATAATTTCCCTGGTGTATACAGCCATTCTTTCTTATGTAATCATCAGCAGGCATGAATACCTGCCTACTTTGTATGTGGAAGGAGTCGGTCTTACCCGGACAAAAGTTAATCTGGAATATGCTATTATAACCATGAAGCTGGTAAGCATTATCCTGTTTTTCCTGATTTATAACAGGGGGGAAGAGGCAGAGGAATATAAGTATATTATTCTGGCCATGCTTTTGAGTGTATTCAGCGAGTTGTCGTTTACCATATATACAAGCGTCTATGATACTTACAACTTACTTGGCCATATTTATAAGATAATTACTTATTATTTGATATTTAAGGCCAAGTTTGTTCTGAATGTACAAAAACCTTATCTGGAATTGCATGAAGCTAAACAGCAGGTGGCAGAATATGCAAACAACCTGGAGAAGCTGGTTATGAAGCGGACTGCCGAGATTACGGCAGCCAATGAAAAGCTGATTAAAGACATAGATTATGCCCGCAACATTCAGAATGCATTGCTGCCTGATACGTTGCCCCAGTTTAGCAAGGTTGATTTTGCAGCCAAGTATCTTCCCTGCGAAAAAATAGGTGGAGATTTTTATAACATTTTTCGCCTGGATGAGGATAATATCGGAATTTTGATCGGAGACGTTGCTGGCCATGGGGTATCTGCGGCAATGATCACTGTCTTTATAAATCAGCACATTCATGTGCGCAGAGAATATGACGACGGGCGTATACGCATTTTAACACCTAAACAGGTATTGACCAATTTGTTCTATGTATACAACAGGATGAACTTCCCAGAAGAAATTTATACTGTTATGCTTTACGGAATTTATAATGTAGAAAACCGTGTATTTACTTATTGCTCTGCGGGGATGAACACCCAGCCGCTGGTATTGCAGAAAAACGGGGCAATAAAAGCTATTCCCGTTGAAGGGCTGCCGATCTGCAAACTTGGCGGACTGGTAAATCCTTCTTATGAAAACCGAACTCTGCAGCTGGAAGCGGGTGACAGCCTGCTCTTATATACCGACGGATTAATTGAAATAGACAGAAAACGGCCTGAATACTTTACCGAAATACACTTGATGGAGTATCTTCGCGGCATAAAAAGCACCACCGCTTATGATACAGCTGATTATATGTTTGAGTTATATGAAACCATACTTGGTGACAGAAATATGATCGATGACGTTACCGTATTGGTAATGAATGTTCATGAAGGCCAGAAGGAATCAGAGAGCAGAATAGAAAAAGTCAATATAGTATAAAGGGGATATGAATTGATATGAAGTCAACAGTAAAATGGATAACAAGAACTGCCATTCTATTGGCACTGTCAGTATTGTTCCAGTCATTAAGGGTACTGATCCCCGTGATGCCTGCCAATGTCAGTCAATTTGTGGTGGGTTCGCTGGTGAACTTATGCCTGATTTTGGCAGCCATAATTACAGGCATCAGGGGCGGGCTTGTGGTTGCAGTCATAGCGCCTGTAATTGCTTATCTTCAGGGTTTCACTCCTGTGCCTGTGCTTGTGGTTCCGATAGCCTTGGGAAACCTGGTATTGGTTATTGTTGTTGCCCTTCTGCATAAGAGAAGCAATCTGCTGGCCTTTGCTGCCGGGGCTGTTCTTAAATTTTTTGCTCTTTATCTTGGCGTTGTAAAAATTGTGGTGCCTTTTTTCCTGCCGGCTAATGCACCTGAACAGATGAAAACGGTTCTTTCAGTCCAGTTCAGCTGGCCTCAATTGATTACTGCAGCCATCGGAGGTATTCTTGCCCTTATTATCCTGCCTGTATTAAAAAAGGCGATTGAAGATCTTTAATCCGGCTGGGATAATAGTTGGGCCATTTTAATAATCATATTCATGGATTCCTTTTGCTCTTCATTCAGCATGGGGGCAAGGGAATCCATTATTTTTTCTGACTGTTCATTATTATTAGCCGCTTCTTTTTTGATTTCCTCATTCCGCTTGTTTTTATCATGAGCAGCTTTTTCCGCATTTCCCATCACTTCCACCATTTTTATCATTTGCATGACCCTGTCTATTCTTTGTCTTTGCTCATCAGGCAGAACGGGATGTATCAGCTCCAGAAACTCGCCTGCCTTTTTCAGGGGTGCGGCCCCTTGTTCATCTGAAATCCCTTTCTTGTCTTTATACAGGGAGAGGTTGCTTTGTACCTTTCTGACTCCTTCATAAAAATTCAAAAACCTGTCCAGTTGTTTCCTGTTTTCCTTGGCAATATAAGGCTTGATTGCTTTCAATGCTTCTATCCTCCGGGCGGCAGGACTGGAAGGTACATGCAGTAAAGCTGCTTTGTTTTTATGATGGTAAGTATGGCTGGCTATATCCCTGATTAATTGGGCTGCTTCCATTATACCGGCTGCGGTGTATGCAATATTCTGTTCCCTTTCATCCAGATAAGGTCCTATTGATTTAAGCATTTGAATGCTTTGTGGCTGGTCCAGAACTTTTAATTGTGTCCTGCTGGAGCTCTTAAGGAAAATAAGTGCAAACAGCAGAAGTAACAGTTCAGGCTGTGCTGCAAGGCTTTTTGGCCATGGTTTTACAGGCTTTACGGAACTTTTCTCCGCTAAGTACCCTTTCTTTATAATTTGTGTGCCTTGTTTGGAAGATTTAATTATGTGTTTGTTTTTATCCGATTTTGCAGGCATTTCTGCGTCAGGAAATAAATCCCGCCTTGGTACGAACTTCCAGGGCTCTTTACGCTCCCAACGGGGATTGCTTTTCTGTATCATGCTACTCCTCCTCACAAACTCCTAATCTATAATACGCAGTGCTGCCTTCTGTGTGCCATGAAAACTGGAAGAATTGTGTCAATTGCAAAGGAGCTGAATAGGATGGTAAGGAGGAAGGATGGGAGGAGGAAGACAAATGGATTTTCGCACCCAGGATATTAAAAACATGTCTGAGATTGCCCAAAGAATGCAGGGAAAATCGGAAGATAAAGTGATCAGCGAACTGGCAGATATGATTCGCAGCGGACAAGGCGGTCTGACTCCACAAAAGGCAATGCAGATGTTTCAGGCAATCATGCCCATGCTGACCAGCGAACAAAAGCGTAAAATCAAAAAGCTTATGGAGGAACTGCAGTATTAATTTCAATGCCCCCTTTAACAGTTTCGCCTGTATATACATAAGATATACAAGGCGAGATAGGAAGGGGGGAGATCCTTGAAACTGTTATCGGGAATGTTACTGCTGCCCTTTCTGATTCATTCATACGGTAAGGGCAGAGAAAAAATAGACAGCAGATTGCTGAAAAAAACCAGAACCCTTGGAGAAAGCAAAGTTCCGGCTATCATTTTTTCGAAGGAAGGAAAAAGAAAATTATGCAGGAAATTTCTAGAAAGCAAGGGTATTGAAATAAAGTATGAATTACCTTTGATTAATGCTTATGCCGTTAAAATAGACGGCGGCAAATTGGAAGATACCGCCAGATCAGATATAGTAGAATATATATCCGATGATGTAAAAATGAGCGCACTTTTAAACGTAGCCGCCCAGGAGGTTGGGGCAAGCATTGCAAATGATACCGGTTATCTGGGAAGGGGGATAGGAATCGCCATACTGGATACCGGAATTTATCCACACCAGGATTTTACAAGACCGCGGAATCGGATTGTGGCTTTTCGCGACTTTGTGAATAACCGGCAAAGTCCTTATGATGATCATGGACACGGTACCTTTGTGGCAGGCGTGGCCGCCGGAAACGGATATTCATCTGGCGGCAAGTATAGAGGAATTGCACCTGAGGCCAATATTATCGGCGTCAAAGTTATGGATAAGGATGGTTCGGGAAATTCATCCGATATTGTAGCAGGTATGCAATGGGTAGTGGACCATCAGCAGGAATACAATGTCAGAATAATGTCCCTTTCACTAGGAGCAAAGCCTTCCAATTCCCGGTTTGATCCTCTTGCGGCGGCGGTTGAGGCGGTTTGGAAAAAGGGCATAGTTGTAGTTGCAGCAGCAGGGAATTCGGGTCCGAAACAAAACACCATTGCTACCCCTGGTATCAGCCCGATGATTCTGACTGTAGGGGCAGTGGATGACAAGAGAACTCCGGATTACAAAGATGATGTAATAGCGGATTTTTCCAGCCGGGGGCCTGTAAATGGAAGACAGGTGAAACCGGACTTGGTTGCGCCTGGCGTCAATATAACAGCTGCAAAAACCGACAAAAGCTATGTCGGGGGACTGCGTCCGCAGCATATGAAAGATCCCTACACGCAAATGTCCGGCACATCGGTTGCTACACCGGTGGTTTCAGGTGCAGCAGCCCTGCTTTTGGATAAGTATCCAAATATGACACCTTCTGAAGTAAAGGAAATGCTGATGAAAAGCACATTCGCAATGAGCGGTGTTAATAAATATGCTCAAGGAAGCGGGATTCTGGATATTCGGAAATGCCTGAATCTTAACTAGCATTTTCGGGAGTCATGCTCCCGCTTTTCTTTTGCTTTCACCAAACCTTGTATTCAGAATATATTGATTATGTAGCACCAGGTAAGGAGGAGGCGCTTTGTGGCATATTGGAATGATGGCGGATCAGCCAATAAAATACTGGTGATTGGTGACATTATGCTGGATGAATATGTCATCGGCAGAGCAAAGCGATTGTGCTCAGAGGCTCCTGTTCCCATCATCGAAGAGGCAGAAACCTATTATTTTCCCGGAGGAGCAGCTAATGTAGCGGCGAATATCAAGGGTATGGGAGGTCAGGTGATTCTGGCCGGTGTAATCGGAAAAGATGAAGAAGGAGAATTCCTCCGAAAAATTCTCAGCCGCCTGGATATCCCTACAGTACTGGGGGTGGATTCAGGCAGGCCCACTATTGTAAAAAAGCGTATTGGAACCAGGGATCAATTGATAGTCAGGGTGGACAGGGAAGTAGCTAAGGAGATTTCTCAGGGGATTTTTCATGATATTATAAGAGTTGTTGCACTTTTACTGGAAGATGTAAAACTGGTGGCTGTTTCCGATTATGATAAAGGTGTAGTTACAGAGAAGCTTATATCTGTTGTCAGTGAGATATGCAGATCCAGGAACATACCTGTTTTTGTGAATCCCAGCGGAACCGAATATGGAAAATACAGGGAAGCAGATTTGCTTGTACCAAATTTTCGTTCACTGGAAATTCTGTATGGAAAAGAAATCTGTGATTTTGATGAAATGCAGAAGGCCGCAGGCTTGATTTTTTCTGCAAGCGCTTGTAAAGCATGTATAATAACTTGGGGCTGCAATGGGGCTGTCTTGTTTCGGAATGATAAAGAATGGATCCATTATCCCCGTCGAAATGAGAAGCGCTCGGCTTTTATCTCAGGTGCAGGAGATGTTTTTCTGGCCGCATTGGCAATGGCAACAGTCCAGGGCGCGTCTTTGGAAGTATCATGCATGGCTGCCAATGAGACCGTATCTGCCGTTGAAGGAAGGATTGGCACCATGGCGGCGGATGCAGCAACATGGAAAGAAGTAATTAAATATATTTACAAAAAAGAAGCAAAGGTCACTCCCGGCTGATCTCCTCTAATGCACGGATGCAGTATTTTATTTCGTCCAGGCTGTTGAAAAATCCGTAACTGAAACGAATTGTGCCCTGGCAAAAGGTACCAATGGTCTTATGGGCAAGAGGCGCGCAATGAAGGCCTCCTCGCACGGCAATCCTGTATCTTTCATCCAGCAGGTTGCACACTTCGGATGAATCCTTATTGCCGATGTTTATGGAAATGATGCCGGTTCGCATAAACGGATCAGCAGGGCCGTAAAGCTTAATTTTCTTTAATTGGGACAGGGCTTCCCAAAAAAACTTTCCCAGTCTTTTTTCATGGAAATAAATCTTTCTCTGTCCATGCTTTAATATTTCCTTCACAGCAGCGCCTAAACCTGAAATGCCGGGGGTGTTCATGGTGCCGGACTCATACTTGTCAGGCAGTATATCAGGCTGGAACAGGCTTTCCGACTGGCTGCCGGTTCCTCCTTCCCGGATATGGCGCAGTTTGGTGCCTGGATAAATATACAGCCCTCCTGTGCCCTGAGGCCCGAGAAGCCCTTTATGTCCCGGAAAGGCCAGCATATCTATGGGAAGCTTGGAAAGATCAATGGGCAGCACCCCGGCAGTCTGCGCAGCATCAACCAGGTATGGTATGCCATGGCTTCTCGCAATTTTGCCGATTTCCTCAACAGGCATTATTGTACCGGTAACATTGGAGGCATGGGTGGTAACTATCAGACGGGTGTTAGGCTTAATGGCTTTTCTGATGTCATTCGGGTCAACAACCCCATCCGGGCTTGCCGGAACTATAGTCAGTTCCAATCCTTGTTTTTCCAGCTCCTTTAAGGGGCGTACCACGGCATTGTGCTCCATGGATGTGGTTATCACATGATCGCCGGGCAATACGCTGCCCTTTATAGCCAGGTTCAATGCATCAGTGCAATTATATGTAAATATGATCTGAAACGGGTCGCGCAGGTTAAATAATTCGCACAGCATCTCCCGGGCGTAGAGAAGGATCTGGCCTGCCTGCACAGCCATCCTGTGGCCTGACCGGCCTGGATTGGCTCCGTATTTCTTCATGCACCTGACCACTGCATGAATTACCTCAGGGGGCTTGGGCCAGCTGGTGGCTGCATTGTCCATATAGATCATGTGTAACCTCCTGTGTGAATGTAACAAAATTTTTCTACCGCAAATATATTAGTAAGGTATACGGCAAATTACACCTGCGAAAATAAAGGAGTGAGGCGGATGCCTTTCCAGGAAAGGTTCGACATTATCGCTTTTAGATCCAGACAGCATGCTTTTCATTTCAGCCATATTCTGCGGAATCATGGGATTAGTTCACAAATAATGTCAACTCCCAAGGAAATTTCATTGGGCTGTGGATTATCTGTAAGGTTTTCTCCCCATGTGAGAAGCAGGGTTTTGAGAATATACAAACAGGTCAACAGCCCTATTACCGGATGCTATCATGTAGTAAGGACAGGTGCCGATTCCGAAATAATCCGTATACCGGTTTAACTGCCGCGGTAGAAGAACCGGCGCAGCAAGCCTTCAGACTTGAGCTGCTTTGCGTATTGTTTGATTTGCTCCATGTCTTCTTTCAAAGACTGGAGCATTTCTGTGTTTTCCCTTATGCAGACCATAATCTGCTTGTTCTCATCGATTATTCTCCTGCCCAGTTCGGAGCTTTCATCCATTTTGCTTATAAGGGAATGATATAACTCCTCCTGTCTGTCAAATTCATCGAGCAGTATATTCTCAAGCTTCCTGTGAGGAGCAGCCATAACGGGCGCAGTCTCTCTGTCCAAGGCAGAGTGGATGGACCTATAGGGGGTTTTTTCCTTAAAACCCTGATCCTTTATTTCGCGAATGGCCGCGGATGCATTATACCCGGGCAAATCCATGTCTTCCCCCGCAACAGGCAGTAACAGTCCGTCTTTTGCGCTCCCATAAGTCCATTGCAGCTGAATACATTCCTTGTCTTTGGGATAATTGGAAGAATAATGAATATATTGAAAGCCGATGCCTGTGACATCGGAAAGCTCTGCCGGGGCACTCCAGTTTTTTCCCTGGTCTTCTGAACTGCTGGCATATAGGATATCGTTCTGATGCCAGATACACCAGACTTTCCCTCCTGCCCAGATCAGCCTGGGAAGGGCAGCATTGGTTCCCTGGCTGTTTAACTGGATTTCCGGGCTCCATCCAGTTTTTCCTTCATTTCTGACCGGCCTGTTTTTGTATTTAACAATTAAATCATTTCTGTGCAGGGAAGTCCAAGCCAGGTGCAGTATGTCGTCCCTGATTAAGATTGACGGCATGTTGCAATCATTGGAGTCATAGGTTACGTTTTCCGGAGAACTCCATATATTATGTTCAATATGATATCTGCAATAAAATATCTGATATTTGTCACCAGCCAGGCTCCGGTATGTCAAGTGCAGGTATTTTTCGGACAAATCTGTGTAAAAAGGGCTCAGCCGGTACCCTGAAGTAATCTTAGTTATTTCACTGGCATGCCATTCCGATTTTTCCCGGTAATAATGCTGTAAAGACCAGTAACCTGTGTTAAATGCCTTACCGATGGCAAAGAGGATATGAATCTTACTGCCCGAAGGAATTACCATGGGATAGCGGATGGTATAGAGAGCAGGTTCAAAAATGGAAAGGACTTGTTTAGACCATTCTGTGCCCGTGTACAGCATATATAACAGTTCTCCTTTTTTGGAACAGCATATCAAATGCAGTCGGTCCTTGTCGTCGATATTTACAAAGAAATCTTCATGAGCATCAGGAATCAAATCATACAGCGGTTTCCATATACCGTCCCTGCCTAACCGTTTAATTATTATCCCCCGGTTATAATCGAAGCTGAAGCACCAGATTTCACCGCTGCTGAATCTTACAAGATGATGGGTCTTGTTACTGGCACCCATATATTTCACCACCTTATACAAGCCTCTAAATAATATATATATATGGGGAAAACAATATATTACTAATCCTGCACCATTTGTGGATTAATTCATATTATGGAATTGTAAATGATTACCGAAAAAACAATCCATAGTATTGGAATAAAGGGGGGTTAAGCAGATGGATTATGAGAAAGATATGTTAGAAGATTTTGAAATCGCACATGACCCATATGAGCTTCGTCCCGAGTGCATATTGACGGATAAGGTTTTTGATGCATGTTTCCAAAGAGAATGCGAGCCTTCCAAAGTGGTGGATCTTCCCTGCAAGAGCACATTGGGCGATGTTAATGTGGTTTATGGAGCAGGTTTTATTGTAGACGGTACTTTAGATATCACTCCCATACGGGAAAACTTTGCAAGAGTGCGATTTATCTTCCGAGTACCTTTCACGGTAACTGCTTATGATAAAGAAAAAAAGGAACCGGTTACTATAAGTGATTATGTAGAATTCCCTAAAGATATTGAGGTTTATCTGCCGCAGGCGCCTTCAGAATTCTCTTTTCGCATTGTAATTGAAACACGGAGTGAAACGCTGAGTAAACAGCTGGTCGGAGAACAGGTCATTCTTGCCATAGGTGTGTTTATCATTGTGAAGGTTGTCGGACATGTGCAGCTGCTGGTTCAATCCTTTGGGTATTGTCCTCCGCCTCGTGAATGCGTTGAATTCTCACCGGAGGATGTATGTGATCTATTCGAAACCAAACCCTTGCCGGAATTTTTCCCGCCGCAGCTGGATGACTGCATACTTTAACCAAAAGAGAAAAGCCGGTTAAACCGGCTTTTCTCTTGCAGGGTTCTATTTTTATCTGCCAACAAACATCTGGGTGTAATATCTGTTGTCTACGATGCCAACTCCGATATGGGTAAAACTAGGGTTCAGAATATTCTTTCTGTGGCCTTCAGAGTTCATCAGGCCTGCATGAGCGCTTTCCACGCTGCTGTGCTTGGCTATGTTTTCGCCTGCCGTGCGGTAGCTGATTCCAAAGCTTTTCATCATTTCAAAAGGACTGCCATAGGTGGGTGAAGTATGGGAAAAGTAATTGTTGTCCTTCATATCCTGTGACTTAATCCGTGCAACACGGCATAATTCCAGGTCTACCTTCAAAGGGGCAACGCCTGCTTTGGCACGCTCCTGGTTTACCAAGTCAATCATCTTCTGCTCAGAGGCGTTTAGCTGATAGCTGGCAGATCCTCCCGTACCGGTTGAAGGTGAGGGAGCAGGTGCAGGAGCGGGTTTAGGACTTGGTGCAGGTGTTGGCTGCGGGGCAGGCTTTGGGGTCGGAGTCGGCACCGGTGTTGGCTGAGCAGGCTGCCTGTAATATGTTACAAAATTATTAATCCAATTATATATGACGTTGATGCCGCGATTTTGGGTCTGCTGTCCGGCATTGCTGCCATAGTAAACCTTAACGCCGTTGTAATTTACATAATTGGCAGCCATTGCGCTTTGCATAGGTACCAGCAATAATGTCATGACGGCTGCTATTACAGCAATAGTTTTCAGTCTTTTAATCATAAAAGATCCTCGCTTTCTAGTAGACATAGAATATGGTGTAATAAATTTGTAATAAAATCGTAACATGTGAAAATAATTATGTCAACTAATTTTATGCATGTAATTTATGGTAAAATGGAGGAAAGCATATGAGGGTATTGTTTCAAATATGGCCGGGGAGCCGGGATGCCCCGGCCGGCGACAGCATTCAGATGCAAATGACCAAAACCTATCTTGAAAAGCTTGGAGTGGAGGTTAAAGTAAGCTCCAAACAGAATCTCGATCTGAGAGATTTTGATATAATACATATTTTTAACACCGCTCGGGTTTCTGAAGCATATGGGTTTTATAGGAATGCTGTTTATCAGAAAAAGAGAATTGTAGTTACTCCTGTTTTTTTAGACATGCACTTCTATTATAGAAACAAACCCGCCAGGCTGGCTGCCTGGCGGGCGGAGAACCTGCTGCGAAGAGAAATATTTCAGGGCAGTCATATGCTGCTGCCAAACTCAAACATGGAGCTGGAGTGGATAAGAAATACCCTCATGGTTGATACAAGGGCAAGAATTATATATCACGGAGTAGAGCCGATTTTCTTTGATGCCGACGAAAAATGGTTTATAAATAAATATGGGCTTAGTGGTTTTATTCTATGCGCAGGAAGGCTTTCCCCCATAAAGAATCAGCTTTCACTGATTCGGGCGGCCGGGGATCTTAAGATTCCAATAGTGCTTATCGGGCCGGTAAATAACAGGGACTATGCAGTTAAATGTGCCAGGGAGGCACAGGGCCGGGTAAAGTATATTCCGCCCATGAATCAGAAGGAGTTGGCTTCCGCTTATCATGCTGCTGGTGTTCACGTTCAGCCCAGCTGGTTTGAGACAGCGGGCCTGTCAAGCCTGGAGGCTGCTGCAGCGGGGACGCCGGTGGCAATAACAGCCTGGGGGGCTGCACGGGAATATTTAAAAGACAAGGCAGCATATGTGGAACCGGATAGTTTGGATTCCATCAGGGCAGGCATAATTGCTGCTTTAAAGCAGAATACAGCGAGCGGCAAGCTTGAAGAAATAAAAGAATATATTAAGGATCGATTTACCTGGGACAAGGCCGCAAGGGACACTTTAGATGCATACAAAGAGGTGCTGGCAGAAGATTATGAACCGGAAAGCGGCGGAGTGTTTTACACGCAGACTTTCCCAGTTTCGCCAAAATTTTATTCAGATTAATCTGGAAAAGAATTATAATAAGAATAATTAATTTAATCGGAGGTTAACCATTATGCCATACAAAAGAGGGGATATAAGCAATAAAATGGATTATGCCAAGGAATCTTTAAGGCTGCATGAGGAATGGAAAGGAAAAATAGAAGTTGTAAGCACTGTTCCTGTTGAATCCAAAAAGGACCTGTCGCTGGCCTATACCCCGGGAGTTGCCCAACCATGCCTTGAAATACAGAAAGACATTAACAGGAGCTTTGACCTTACCAGACGCTGGAATCTTTGCCTGGTTGTGACAGACGGTTCCGCTGTTTTGGGGCTTGGCAACATAGGGCCTGAAGCTGCCATGCCGGTTATGGAAGGAAAATGTGTTCTTTTTAAGGAATTTGCTGATGTGGATGCCTTTCCCATTTGCATAAAAAGCAATGATGTTGATGAAATAGTAAATACAATTTACCTTATATCGGGCAGTTTTGGCGGAGTGAATCTTGAGGATATTGCCTCTCCCCGCTGTTTTGAGATAGAGAAAAAACTAAAGGAAAAATGTGACATTCCAATCTTTCATGATGACCAGCACGGAACGGCTGTAGTCACCCTTGCCGGCCTTATAAATGCTTTGAAAATAACCGGCAAAAGAAAGGAAGACATCCGGGTGGTTATAAATGGCGCAGGTGCCGCAGGCATTTCAATAGCAAAACTCCTATTAAGCGACGGTATAGAAAATATTATACTTTGCGACAAAACGGGGGCACTTTACCATGGGCGCAGTGAAGATATGAATTCAGCAAAAGATGAGATAGCAATGCTGACCAATCGGAACAAGGAAAAAGGCACCCTTGCGGACATAATTAAAGGCGCAGACGTTTTTATAGGAGTAAGCGTTGCCAATGTTCTTACAGCGGAAATGGTCAAAACAATGGCAGAAGATCCTATTGTATTTGCCTGCGCCAATCCTGTTCCTGAAATTTATCCTGATGATGCCAAAGCGGGCGGTGCCGCTATTGTAGCCACCGGCCGCTCGGATTTCCCCAATCAGGTCAACAATGTATTGGCTTTCCCCGGAATCTTCAGAGGTGCATTTGACGTTCGGGCAAGAGATATTAATGACGAAATGAAAATTGCAGCAGCCTATGCATTGGCAGGCCTGATAGATGAAAGGGAACTTAATTCAGAGTACATACTGCCCCTGGCTTTCGATAACAGGGTGGGGAAGGCTGTTGCCGAAGCTGTTGCCGAGGCAGCAAGAAAAAGCGGTGTTGCCCGCATATAGGATATATTTGGCGGATTCCTTATCTGGACGTATACTTTTCAATATAGTATAATAACTAGTCAAGCAATGATATATAGGAGCATAGAATGAGCAAGAAAAAGAATAATACAAATCATATAGATTACAGCAGCGATAAACAAGCAAAAATAAAGGAAATTCTAAGGCTTTTGGAAAAGCATTACTCGGATGCAACAACCGAGCTCAAGTACAAAAATCCTTTCGAACTGCTGATTGCCACCATTTTGGCAGCCCAATGCACCGACAGGCAGGTAAACAAAGTTACGCCGGAGCTGTTTAGAAAGTACCCCAGCCCTGCCGAAATGGCAGTTCTCAAACCGGAAGAGCTGGAGAAAGAAATTTACAGCTGCGGTTTTTACAAAACCAAAAGCAGGAATATAATTGAAACATGCAAAATATTATTGTCTAAGTATGGCGGTGAGGTTCCAAGGGATATGAAATCCCTTACCAGCTTGCCCGGCGTGGGAAGAAAAACCGCCAATGTTGTATTAAGCAATGCTTTCGGAGAAGACGCTATTGCAGTAGACACCCATGTGTTCAGAGTGTCCAATCGTCTTGGGCTGGCCAATGCAAAGGATGTTTTCAAAACTGAGCAGCAACTGATGAAGAATATACCAAAGAATAAATGGTCTAAGGCACATCATTGGTTGATTTACCACGGCCGAAGGGTATGTAATGCAAAAAAACCGGATTGTGAAAATTGTTTCCTCCAACACCTGTGCAAGTACCGAAATGAGGGACAAGTTTTGGAGCAGTCCGAATCCATCCAATAGAAGGGAGCATGAGCTGTTGGAAGTATATGGATTCGTCGGAACCAGCGGTACCGGCAAAAGCTACCATGCGGGCTGGGTTGCCAATAGCAGAGGAATCTCCTGTATCATTGACGATGGGGTATTGATTAAAGGAACCAGGATCCTGGCAGGCATTTCTGCAAAAAAGGAGAATACCAAGCTGGCAGCCGTTCGCAGGGCTCTGTTCATGGAATCGGCTCATGCCGAACAGGTAATCAATGCAATTCGTGCAGAAAACCCCTCTTCAATTCTAATATTGGGCACCTCCGTTCCTATGATTGAAAAAATTGTCCAGCGTCTGCAGCTGCCGCCAGTGAAAGAAATCATAAGGATTGAAGATATAGCAAGTCATAGGGAAATCCGCCTGGCTCGAAGGCAGCGCACTGAGCAGGGAAAACATATTATTCCGGTGCCTACCTTTGAAGTCAGAAAGGATTTTTCCGGATTTTTTATCGATCCTTTGCGTATTTTCCGGGTGCTGGGCAGGGAAAAGCGGATAGTAACCATGGAAAAGACCGTGGTTCGTCCTACTTACAGTTATTTTGGAAAGTTTTTTATAGCTGATTCGGCTATTGAATCAATAGCCATATACTGTGCTCAAAATATTTCCGGTGTATATAAGGTACAGAATTGCCAGGTATACAGCCGGGAAGAGGGTATTACCATCGAAATGGATGTTACGGTTATATATGGATATCCGATCCACAGAATTTTGAGGGAAGTACAAGAGCAGGTGGCAGAGGAAGTCGGATATGCAACCAGCCTGAATATATTGGCTGTCAACGTCACTGCTAGAAGAGTTATGCTCTTAAAGGATGAGCAATCAGAAGATGGGGGGCGGATTTATGTATAAAATTTTAGAAAAAAAAGCATTGGCACCTGCCATAAAATTCATGAAGGTGGATGCTCCTTTGGTGGCCAGAAAAGCCATGCCCGGCCAGTTTATCATACTCCGCGTTATGGAAGAAGGAGAGCGGATTCCGCTGACCATAGCCGATAGTGATCAGCATGAGGGCTGGGTATCCATTATCTTTCAGGAAGTTGGTGAAACCACCCGTGATCTGGGCAGGCTGGAAGAAGGAGAATTCATACTGGACTTTGTGGGCCCTTTGGGAAAAGCTTCGGATCTGGATGAGCTGGACAATGTCCTTTGTATTGGAGGAGGAGTGGGCATAGCGCCCCTGCATCCGCAAATCAAGTATCTGCACGAAAAGGGCAAGCAGGTGGATGTAATAATCGGGGCCAGAAGCAAGGACTATGTGATATTGGAAGACCAAATACGCGGCATGTGCAATAATCTCTATGTGGCTACCGATGACGGTTCTTACGGCCACAAGGGTTTTGTAACCGATGTTTTAAAGCAGTTGATAGAAAGCGGGAAGAAATACGACCATGTCATAGCCATCGGCCCCCTTGTCATGATGAAGATGGTGTGCAGATTAACCAAAGAATACGGCATTCCTACCACTGTAAGCATGAATCCCATCATGGTAGACGGCACCGGCATGTGCGGCGGCTGCAGGGTCACTGTCGGCGGCCAGGTCCGCTATGCCTGTGTTGACGGACCGGATTTTGACGGACATTTGGTGGATTTTGATGAAGCCCTGAGAAGATCTCAAATGTATAAGGAAGAAGAAAGACAGGAACATGACTGCAAAATAGGGGGAAGAATCTGATGGCATTGAAACTGGAAAAGACACCGATGCGGGAGCTGGACCCGCAGGAAAGAAGGCATCACTTCAAGGAAGTGGCTTTGGGATATACCTTGGAAGAGGCAATCCAGGAAGCAAAGCGGTGCATACAGTGCAAAAAGCCCATGTGTGTCACAGGCTGCCCTGTAAATGTACAGATTCCTCAGTTTATCAATGCCCTGGCACAGGGAGATGTGGAAGAAGCGCTTAAGATAATAAAGGAAACCAACAATCTTCCGGCTGTATGCGGCCGGGTATGTCCCCAGGAAGAACAGTGTGAGAAAAAATGCGTACTGGGAAGAAAAGGGGACAGCGTGGCCATAGGCAGGCTGGAACGTTTTGCTGCGGATTATTTTATGGACAGAGAGGAGCCGGCCGAAAGACCTGCTTCCCCCAATGGAAAAAGGGTGGCCATAGTAGGAGGAGGGCCTGCCGGCCTGACAGCGGCTGCTGACCTGGCCAAATTAGGTTATGATGTAACTGTTTTTGAAGCCTTTCATGAGCTGGGCGGCGTGCTGGTTTACGGCATTCCCGAATTCCGGCTGCCCAAGGCTGTGGTCAAGAAGGAAGTGGAAAAACTGAAAGATCTGGGAGTTACCTTCCGGACCAATGTGGTGGTGGGTAAAACCATACTTATAGATGAACTGTTTGAATACGGATATGAAGCTGTATTTGTCGGAAGCGGCGCAGGCCTTCCCAAGTTTATGAACATACCGGGAGAGAACCTGAATGGGGTATATTCCGCCAATGAATACCTGACCCGTATTAATTTAATGAAGGCTTATGATTTTCCTCAAAGCCATACACCAGTAAAGAAAGGCAGAAAGGTATTTGTGGTGGGCGGCGGAAATGTTGCCATGGATGCGGCCAGGAGCGCTCTTCGCCTGGGAGCCGATGAGGTGCATATTGTGTACAGGCGCTCGGAGCAGGAAATGCCGGCCAGGCTGGAAGAGGTGCATCATGCCAGGGAAGAAGGCATTATTTTTGATGTTCTGACCAATCCGGTTGAGATTATAGGTGAAGAGGGCTGGGTAAAGGGCATAAAATGCATCCGCATGGAACTGGGCCAACCCGATTCATCCGGGCGCAGAAGGCCGATTCCCGTTCCGGGTTCAGAGTTTATTATGGAAGCGGATATAGTTATCATGGCAATTGGCACCAGCCCGAATCCATTGATAAAGAATTCAACGCCCGGCCTGGAGACCACCAGCTGGGGAGGTATAGTGGTAGATGAAGAAACCGGTGCAACCAGCAAGGAAGGTGTTTACGCCGGCGGCGATGCGGTTACCGGAGCTGCCACGGTTATCCTGGCCATGGGTGCCGGAAAAAGGGCTGCCAAGGCCATTCATGAAAAGCTATCCAATCAATGATTGGTGAATAAGCGTAATTCTACTTTAATTGCGATGTAGCGGGGTATTGAATTGAAAACTGTTAACAAGGGACATTCCGTTTGGATACATGATGTTGGGGATTTTTGCCTGCAGCATATCTTTGAATGCGGCCAGGCTTTCCGCTGGAATAAGGAGGACAGCGGCAGCTACACAGGGGTTGTAGGAAACAAGGCAGTGCGTGCAAAGTATAATGAGGATGATAAGGTTTTAATCCTTGACAATTGCACCCTGGAGGAATATGAGAGCCATTGGAAGCATTACTTTGACCTGGACAGGGACTATGCAAGGATAAAGAAAGAACTGTCCGCCGATAAAGTAATGAAAGCCGCTGTGCGGCATGGCTGGGGCATCAGAGTTTTGAACCAGGATCCCTGGGAAACTCTGATTTCTTTCATTATATCCGCCAACAATAACATAAAGCGAATTCAAACCATAATTGAAAAACTGTCAGAGCATTATGGAAATGAAATTGAATGGGAAGGCAAGCTGTATTATACCTTCCCGGCACCGGAGGCTCTGGCAAGTGCCCGGGAAGAGGACTTAAGGGCATGCGGATGCGGATACCGCGGACCCTATATTAAAGAAACTGCCCGCATGGTGGCGGACGGCATTCTTTCACCTTATAAGATAAAGAAACTGCCATATGAAGAAGCCCATAAGGAATTGCTTCGTTTTCCAGGAGTCGGACCCAAGGTGGCAGATTGTATTCTATTGTTTTCCATGGAAAAAACGGAAGCTTTCCCGGTAGACGTATGGTTAAGGAGAGTAATGGAATATTTCTACACAGATAAGCCCATGCCGCCAAAGCAAATCAAATTAATGGCCGGAGAGCGTTTCGGAAAGCATGCGGGGCTCGCGCAGCAATATCTGTTTTATTATGCAAGGGAGATGCAAATAGGTAAGGAGTAGAAATGCTTTGTGGGGTACAATAGTAAATGCGGCAGCCATTCTGGCCGGTTCTTTGCTTGGAGTAATGATCAATAAGGGAATAATCGGCAGCATAAGAATCACAGACAGGGTAAAGAGCATTTTAATGCAGGGTATCGGCCTGTCTGTTGTAATGATTGGAGTATCCAATGCTTTGGAGACTCAAAATATGCTCCTTGTTATTATCAGCCTGGTAATAGGCGGAGTTGCAGGACAGGCTGCAGGCATAGAAGATAAACTGGATTCCCTGGGAAACTATATGCAAAGAAAGCTGGGAGGCAATGAAAACAGCACCGTATCCCAGGGGTTTGTCACCGCCAGCCTCATATTCTGTGTAGGAGCAATGGCCATTGTGGGTTCGCTGGATGCCGGTCTTAAAAAGGAATACATGACCCTTTACGCCAAATCCATGCTGGACGGTATAACTTCCATAGTTTTGGCTTCTACCCTGGGAATCGGGGTAGCATTTTCAGCCGCAGCGGTGTTGGCATACCAGGGAGCCATAACACTGGCTTCAGGAGTGCTGGCCCGCTTTTTATCCGATATGGTTATAGCGGAGATGACAGCCGTGGGCGGCATATTGATTTTGGGCATTGGCCTGTCCATGCTTGAAATAAAAAAGTTCAATATCGGCAATTTGCTTCCTGCCATTTTAATTCCGCCTATTTATTTTTCATTGGCAGAATTGGCTGAAAAACTAATGAATTTGTTGTCTTGACACTGGTTCTGCCATTTGTTAAACTTACTTCTAATATTTAGAACAATATTTGGGATACAGGACCATTTTAATTGGAAAGGGAGTGTTTACGATTCGTAAACTGGTTGAAAAAGAAGGCCTGACCTTTGATGACGTCTTGCTGGTCCCCCAGCATTCAGAAGTATTGCCCAACCAGGTTGATTTAACTACCTGGCTTACCAAAAAGATAAAGCTGAACATTCCTATAATGAGTGCTGCAATGGATACGGTAACGGAAAACAGAATGGCCATTGCTATAGCCCGCGAGGGAGGAATAGGCATTATTCATAAAAACATGTCCATAGAAGAGCAGGCTGACCAGGTGGACAAGGTTAAGCGTTCTGAACATGGCGTGATTGTGGATCCTTTTTATTTATCCAAGGATCACCTGTTGTCAGATGCTGTCAGTCTTATGGAAAAATACCGCATTTCCGGCGTTCCCATCACTGAAAACGGTAAACTGATCGGAATCATCACAAACAGGGATATCCGTTTTGAGACGGATTTCAGTAAAAGAATAGAAGAAGTCATGACTTCAGAAAATCTGATTACTGCTCCTGTAGGAACTACTTTAAGTGAGGCTCAGGAAATCCTGCGCAAGCACAAGATAGAAAAACTTCCCTTGGTAGATGATGAGGGCTATCTGAAAGGTTTAATAACTATCAAGGATATTGAAAAAACCATACAATATCCCAATTCCGCCAAGGATGACAAAGGGCGTTTGTTGGTAGGGGCAGCTGTGGGCATTGCTAAGGATACCATGGAGAGAATAGAAGCCCTGGTGGATGCCAATGTGGATGTTATAGCTGTGGATACTGCCCACGGGCATTCTCAGAATGTTATAAACCTGGTTAAGGAAATTAAGACCAAATTTCCTGACCTGCAGCTCATAGCAGGCAACGTGGCAACTGCCGAGGCAACCCGGGCCTTGATTGAGGCGGGCGCCGATTGTATTAAAGTGGGCATCGGGCCTGGATCCATATGTACCACCCGGGTGGTTGCAGGCATTGGCGTGCCGCAGATAACTGCAATTTATGACTGTGCTCAGGAAGCAGACAAGTACGGCATACCGGTCATAGCCGACGGCGGCATCAAGTATTCAGGCGATATCACAAAAGCCATAGCAGCTGGAGCCAGTGTTGTAATGCTTGGCAGCCTGCTGGCCGGCACGGAAGAAAGTCCGGGCGAAACAGAGATTTACAAAGGCCGCCGATTCAAGGTATATCGTGGAATGGGCTCCATGAGTGCCATGGCTGCCGGCAGCAAAGACCGCTATTTCCAGGAAGATACCAATAAACTGGTTCCGGAGGGCGTGGAAGGCCGTGTGCCCTATAAAGGCCCCCTTTCAGACACAGTTTTCCAGCTTGTAGGCGGTCTGCGGGCAGGTATGGGTTATTGCGGAACACCAACCATTCAGGATCTGAGAGCCAAGACCAAATTTATCAGAATAACAGGAGCGGGTCTGAGGGAAAGCCATCCTCATGACATATACATTACCAAGGAAGCACCCAACTACAGCATAGAAAGATAAACGGAAATTTGCCATATACGGGAGGCGTTATATTGAAATCACAGGAAATTGTTTTTGTGCTGGATCTGGGCGGGCAGCAAAGCCAGCTGGTTGCCCGCAGAATAAGGGAAGCCGGGGTATATTGTGAAATATTGCCCTTCCATGGTTCAATCCAGCAAATTAAAGCAAAGAAGCCCAAGGGATTAATCATCACAAGCGATAATTCAGAAGCATGCATTGAATCCGCAGTCAACAGCAAAGAATTATATGAATTGGGCGTTCCTGTTTTGTTTGTCGGCCAGGGCGCTCAGGAAATCAGCATGCAATTGGGCGGGAAGGCAATTAAGGCAGAGGAAACCGGTTCGGCAGCAGTTTTCGGGGATGCTGAAAATAAGCTTTTTGGCATTGAGTTTCAACCGGAAAGCTTTGAGACTGAATTGGACAGCAGGATACTCAGGGCTTTTCTGTTACAAGCATGCAGCTGTAAAGGAAATTGGACTATGGCAAATTATGCCCGCCAGTCCATTGAATATTATAAGGAACAGATAGGGAACAGGAAGGTTTTATGCGCTCTTTCAGGCGGCGTTGACAGTTCGGTTGCAGCTGTCTTGCTGCATAAAGCAATAGGCAGCAACCTGATCTGTATCTTTGTTGATCATGGTTTACTTCGCAAAAACGAAGCTGATCAGGTGGAGAAAACCTTTAGAGAGCAGTTTAACCTCAACTTGATTCGTGTAAATGCACAAAAACGTTTTCTTGATCGCCTGAAAGGCATTGTTGATCCGGAAACCAAACGCATAATAATTGGCGAGGAATTCATACGCGTTTTTGAAGAAGAGGCTGAAAAAATTGGTGCTGTGGATTACCTGGTACAGGGCACCATTTATTCCGATGTAATAGAGAGCGGATTTGGGGATAAAGCAACTATAAAAAGCCATCACAATGTAGGAGGCCTGCCGGAACACATAGAGTTCAAGGAAATAATAGAGCCCTTGAAAAGCCTGTTCAAAGATGAAGTGCGAAAGCTGGGAGAAGAGCTGGGAATTCCCAGGGAATTAGTATGGCGCCAGCCCTTTCCCGGACCGGGGCTTGCTGTCCGGGTTATAGGGGAAGTAACGGAAGATAAACTTGAAATTCTGCGTGAGGCAGACGCCATATTCCGTGATGAAGTTGCAAAAGCCGGGCTGGACCAGGAAATCTGGCAATATTTTGCTGTGTTGACCAATATGCGCAGTGTAGGTGTATCGGATGGTAGAAGAACTTATGACTATACCATCGCTCTGAGGGCAGTCACCAGCATGGATGCCATGTCAGCGGACTGGGCCAGAATTCCCTTTGACGTTTTGGACAGAACATCCAAACGCATAGTAAATGAAGTGAGAAATGTCAGCCGTGTGGTGTATGATATAACCGGCAAGCCGCCGGCAACAATAGAATGGGAATAAGTGTATAAATTCTTATTATCACAATGCATTCATATGATAAGAAGAGTTGAAGGATAATTTATATCAGTCAACTCTTTTTTATAAATTAAATTGCTTTTCTATCGCATTTGACATCATTATTTTGTTAACTTATATTTATTGTATAAACATAAAAGGTGGAAGAGTAGCATTATGGATAAATCGTGGATGGGACGATATAGGGAATTAGTGGCGCAGCTTGTTAGACATTCCAATGTTTGTGCCAGAATAATGCATAAAGAGCATGAAATATATCCTAATATTAAATTGTCTGCACAACAATGGCAAACGCTTGAATATATAATTGAGTATGAAAATGACAGGTTAAATATGAGCAAATATGCGCAAAGATTAGGAATTCCGCAAAGCTCATTTTCTAAGTGCATCAAGAAACTAGTAGAACTTGGATTGGTAAATAAGTATAAGAGCAGTAATAACAAAAAAGATGTAATATTAAAAGCATCTAAAAAAGGAAGAGAAATATATAATCATCATTCCAGGATTCTTTACCAATATATTTTTTACAGAACGTTTGAGATACTTAAACCTTTATCTGACCAGGATATTGAATTAACTGCAGAAGCAATAAAAGCGCTGAATGATAGTCTTTTTAGTACAATTGAAACCGAATCGGATGATAAACTTATTAAAATCACTTAAAAAAGAGGTTGAGCCTTGGCTCAGCTTCTTTTTTATATCTAAAATTTTTTCATTATGTGTTTAAATTCATTGACTTTTTATAACTATTATTTTATATTATTAATATATTCTACAGAATATATAATTAACACAAAGAATATAAATAAATTATATAGAATATAGAATATCATAAGGTTTCTTTTTCTGATTCATCAAAGAGCTCAATGTGAATTTGCTCCTCTTATCAATTAAATATATGAGTATCACATTTACCAACAAATCATCCAAGCATTCACTGTCTACATTAATGGACATTTGCATATAACCAAAATAGCAACAAATCTTGATAGAAATACATTATTACTTATGTGCCTAAGGGGGTGCTAATGGATTCTAAATTAAAATACAAATATTTAAAAAGGGGGTGTAAAGTGAATTACTGTTCAACTGTGAAAATATGGATAGCCTATAATTATATGAAGCCAGGGAATTTAGTGTTCAGGTTGATAAAGTATAGGGGGTAAAAAAATGTCAGATGTAAAAAGATCAAAATCTCTGCTTTTTCTTGTTATCTCATTGATACTTATTTTGATTGGTACACTCTTGTCCTACGCTGTTGATACTAATTGGGGAACTGTAAAAATTGAACGCTTAAAATTGGTGGACAAGGACGGGTATACCGTATCAGCTGTTCTACGTATCCCAAATACAGCTACATCAGAAAATCCTGCTCCTGCCATGATTGTAGTACCTGGTGGAGATTGTACGGCAGATATTGCAGCTCCTTGGGCAATTGAACTGACACGCCGCGGATATGTAACGCTGACCATGGATTACACAGGTGCTGGTGATACTGAAGTCAACATGAGCGAACAGTACTGGGGCGCCAATGGTACCATGCACTTAAGCACTGGTTATGATTATCTGGCATCGTTGGGATTTGTAGACCAAAACAGAATAGGTGCCGGCGGCCACTCGATGGGTTCTTTATACAGTTACAGGTTGGCATTGCATCGTAAAGTAAATGTTGTTGTTTCGGATGTTATTTTCATGGATGAACTCCCAGATTATAATTTTAACTTTGTTCAACTTACTGCCATTCATGATGAAGGCATCCTATCGAGGGTATCCAAATATGAAGATGTTTATACAGATCCTTTATTGACAGGTCTGTTCGGTGTAGACAGAATTGAACCGGGTAAACTCTATGGGTCGTGGGAAGACAACACGGCAAGAGTATTCTACGAATTCAATCAGACCCATCAGGATGATATGATATCACCTCAGCTGATTTCACGCATGGTGGAATGTGTAACATTGGCTATGCCTACAGGTAGTAATCTGGATGCTGGTAATCTGATTTACGGTTGGAAAATACTCGGCCTTTTCATCGCAATTTCAGGTATGGTACTATTCATGTTCAGCCTTGCAAGCCTGTTACTGAAAACCGGGCTGTTTAGCAAGATGGTACTGCAGCCGGGAGCAAGAGTGGGATTTGAATTCGGAAAATCAGGCTGGTGGATCTATGCAGCAATTCTTACACTGATACCTGTTGCAACTTTCTTCCCAGGAACAGCTATAGGAAACCGCATGATGTCTAATAATCTGTTTAAGCTTGGCACAACACCAAACGGATATATGACATGGGCATTGGTTAGTGCCATAGCTGTATTGGTTTTCTTCATAATATATCATTTTACCTTCGGCAAAAAGCAAAATGGCGGTTTGAAGAGTTATGGCATAGCAACTGTAGATAATGGAAGCAGAATTACAGCTGGTTATATAATACGTACAATTGCTTTTTGTGCGGTTATCCTTGCAAGTGCATATGCCCTGCTGTTGCTTATATTCTATTATGGTAAAACAGATCTTCATTTAATTGTTTTAAGCATAAGACCATTGAATGGTGCACGTTTCTCAACATATCCTTGGTATTTTATAGCGCTTATTCCTTATTTCTTTGCATTGATGCTGGCAAGCAATGGACTGAACTTCACAACGGAAGATTCAGATGAAGGAAAAACCATTTGGAAATCTGTTGTATTTGGGTCCTTAGTTGGTGTAGTGGGATTAATAATCCTTTATGCAGTATTCCAGATTCTTCTTCGTTTTACTGCAATTGGACCGTTCTACACTGGAAATTTTGCTCATTTCTATATGACATTGCTTGAGGCAGTTATACCTGAGTTTGTAGTTGCTACAGGACTGGGAATCTATTTAAAGAAGAAAACAAATACAATTTGGCCAGGTATGATAATAGGAGCTGCATTGATTGCCTACTTCTTAGTGTCATCTAACTGTCTGGCCATGATAATCAGCGGCTGATTATCTTCACATATTTCATAGGTTATTTCGGGGCTGCAGAAACTGCAGCCCTTTTTTTCTGAGCAGAAGTAACATGGTTTTCTTTGGTTTATGACATTAATAATATAATTGAAAATGATTAACATTCTCAAATACGGGTATTAATAAAATAGTAAAAGATATCATAAATACAGGTAAAGGAGAGAATGAGATGGCATTTAAGTTACCAACTTTAAACTATCCATACGATGCATTGGAACCATACATTGACAAGAGAACAATGGAAATTCATCATACAAAACATCATCAGGCTTATGTAGACAACTTGAACAAAGCCTTGGAAGGATACGAAAAATACCAAAACATGAACATACGGGATTTGATTGCAGACCTGAATTCACTGCCGGAAGAGATTAGGACCGCGGTAAGAAACAACGGAGGCGGGCATCTGAATCATGAGTTCTTCTGGAATATCATGTCTCCGAACGGCGGCGGAATTCCCTCAGGTGAGTTGGCTGAAAGAATTAAAAAGGAATTCGGCAGCTTTGAAAACTTCAAGAATGAGTTCAAAAAAGCTGCATTAGGAAGGTTTGGCAGCGGCTGGGCTTGGCTTGTTAAAAACAAGGACGGCAGGCTTGAAATTACCTCCACTCCTAATCAGGATAACCCTGTCACAGAAGGAAAAACTCCACTGCTGGGCATAGATGTCTGGGAGCATGCATATTATCTGAATTATCAAAACAGGAGAGCTGACTACATCGATGCTTGGTTTAACGTAGTTGACTGGAGCAAAGTAGAAGAACATTTCAAAGGATAAATTTACTTAAAAAACTATACTGCCTAAGCAGCCTGATAAAAACAGGCTGCTTTTTATTTTACAAAATAATTTAGTTTTAGCAAGATTTGCTGATTAAGTGTTGAATTTGTTATATATCTAACAAAAACTGCATGCAAAATATTACATATCCAATCCAGGTGATAGGTTCAGGGGTTAGCTTAAATGAAGCTATAGATGTTGCAGTTCATCGCGCTTCCAGATTAACAGGCCTCAGCATTGGAGAGATAAAAAACAGGGGTACGGCAGGTGGTGAGGTAGGTATAGGAAGAGTATCAGGTTTTGTTTATCTGACCTTAATGCTGCCTGAGTCAGTATTAGAGAAAATCGGATTATTGGAATTGGCTAAAACTCAATATGAAGCATAATTTTGGATATAATATCAGGCGGAATTCAATTTGAATTCCGCCGTTTGCTTTTTAAATGACAAAGCATTTTATCATATGGGATAAAATGGAAGCATTTATTTGCATTAAATTATACCCTATGATAATATAAATTATATTATTTTATTTTGTGAACAGGAGGTAGTAGAAGATGAATATCGAATTGAAAGTTCAAAATAGAAGCAAAACTGGTAAGAGTTATGCCAGAAAATTACGTGCACAAAACTTGATTCCTGGCGTAATTTATGCAAAGGGAGAAGAAAACATAAACATCAGCATGGACCCCGCCGAATTCTACAAGGCATACAGGGAAGCGGGAACTTCAGCAGTTATAAAGCTGGACCTGGAAGGAAGAGAGATTCCTGCCCTGATCCGCGAAGTTCAGACTGATCCTGTTAAAGAAATGGAATTTCTTCATGTAGACTTTATGAAACTGGATCTGACCGAGAAGATCAGGGTAAATGTACCTATTGTATTGCTTAACAGGGATAATATTAAGATTCAGCCTTCGGTATTGATGCAGTTAATTGATGAAATTGAAGTAGAATGTCTGCCTGCAGATATTCCACAGGCGGCTGAAATCGATGTCAGGGATATTGACTTTGATACACCCAAACTGGTAAGCGATACAGACGTGGCAAAAATGGAAAATGTTGAGATAATAACCGATCTGGATACAGTTGTATGTACCTTATCCAGACCTTCAACCGAGCCATTAGCAGAAGAGGCTGAAGAAGCAGAAGAAGCAGAGGAAGCAGCACCAGCTGAGCAGGAAAGCCAACAGGAACAATAACCGAACATTAATAAAAAAGCGGCGATAAATATTCGTAAAAATATTGACAATGTTTGATACCTCTGATATATTAATATTGTAAAACTGAACAATACTCATATAATCCTGATAATTGGTTCGGGGAGTTTCTACCAGGCAGCCGTAAACTGCCTGACTATGAGTGAATTTTAGCCGCTTGCCGGATTGAGTTTTTCAACCGGTATATTTCTGATGCAATATACAGCGCATGATTCACCTTACACCGGAATCATGCGTTTGTCCTTTTACGGAGGTAGAAAGCATGTCAACCAAACTTAAAGCTGCTGTGGTAATGGGCAGCGATTCAGATTATCCCATCCTCAAAAATTGCATTAAAACGCTGAAACAATTTGAGATAGAAACCGAAATCCATGTTATTTCCGCGCATCGCACTCCTTATCGGGCGGAAGAATTTGCAAGGAATGCTGAAAAAAACGGTATAGGCGTTATAATAGCTGCTGCAGGCAAAGCAGCCCATCTGGCAGGGGTTCTGGCAGCTTATACTGTAATTCCGGTTATCGGGCTTCCCATTAAATCTTCAACAATGGATGGACTTGATTCACTTTTATCCATGGTACAGATGCCCAAGGGGATACCGGTAGCCACTGTGGCCATTAATGGGGCAGAAAATGCAGCTTTACTGGCAATACAAATACTTTCGCTTGCACATCCCGAATTAAAGGAAGCATTAAATGTACATAGAAAGCAAATGACAGAGGAGATAATAGAGAAAGACAGGCGGATAAAGGCGGAAGCTGAATCCATTTAGACATGCAGCTTGCAAAACCAACCATAGAAACGGGGAATAGGCTGTGATAGGCATATATAATCAAAATGAGCTGGAAGTACAGGAAATTATATTCTATGGTTTATATGCACTTCAGCATCGAGGCCAGGAAAGTGCCGGAATTGCCGTCACCGATGGCAGCAGCATAACCTATCACAAAGGAATGGGTTTGGCTGCGGACGTATTTGATGAGAAAACCCTGGAAAGGCTGAAAGGCGGAAAAGCAGGCATCGGGCATATTCGAAACACAAGGGCTGGCGAAAGGATGTATGCCAATGCCCAGCCGCTGGTAACCAGATATAAAAAAGGATCCATGGCACTGGTTCATGACGGAAAGCTGGTCAATGCCCATTTGATCAGAAATGATTTGGAAGAGGCAGGCGCAATTTTTCAAACCAGCATGGATATTGAAGTAATTGCCGCCTTGATTGCAAAATACATTGATTTGGGGCTGGAGGAAGCCCTGAAAAAACTGATTAGCGTTATAAAAGGCGCCTATGCCCTGATGATCATGACAGAAGATAGATTGATAGCCGTAAGGGATCCTCTTGGAATCAGGCCCTTGGTTTTAGGGATCTTAGATGATTCCTATGTGATTGCTTCGGAGACCTGTGCCTTCGACACCATAGGAGCAGAATATATAAGGGATGTCAAGCCCGGCGAAATTCTTATTGTCAATGAAGATGGGCTGACTTCCATTCAGACACCGGTTCCTCTGCACTCTTCCCTGTGCATCTTTGAATTTGTTTATTATGCCCGGACCGACAGTACAATAGACGGTATCAGCGTATATATGGCCAGAAAACAGGCAGGGGCAAGGCTGGCTTCAGAACACCCTGCCGAGGCTGATCTGGTTATAGGCGTGCCTGATTCAGGGACAACAGCTGCTATCGGATATGCAGAAGCATCCGGCATTCCCTATGGAGAAGGTTTTATTAAAAACCGGTATGTGGGAAGGACTTTTATTCGTTCCAGCCCTCATATCAGGGAACAGGGAGTCAGGATTAAGCTGAATGCACTTAGGCGCATTGTAAAAGGCAAACGCATAGTGGTAATAGATGATTCCATTGTCCGGGGCACTACCAGTAAAAAGATTGTAGAAATGCTGCGTTTAGCCGGCGCTATAGAGGTGCATATGAGAATCAGCTCTCCTCCTGTACGTTTTCCCTGCCATTACGGCATTGACATAGATACATCTGATCAGCTGATAGGATATCACAATGACGTGGATGAGATTTGCAATATTATAGGGGCAGATTCTCTGGGCTACCTAAGCCTGGAAGGGCTTATGAAAACCGTGGAAGGCAGCGGGTGCGGCTTCTGCAGGGGATGTTTCAGCGCAGAATATCCGATAGAACCGGAAAAATAATAAGAATTATCTGATAAGCCGGAGGAGTTAAAATGGGGATAAATTACAAGGATGCTGGCGTAGATGTGGAAGCAGGCTATGAAGCGGTTCGGCAGATGAAACAGTATGTGGAAAAAACCCACACTCCCAATGTCATTGGAGGAATCGGCGGTTTTGGAGGCATGTATTCGCTGGATACATCCGGTATGGAAGAGCCTGTGCTGGTGGCCGGCACTGACGGAGTCGGCACCAAGCTGAAGATTGCTTTTCTGATGGACCAGCATGATACCATCGGCATAGATTGTGTTGCCATGTGTGTCAATGATCTCATATGTCAGGGCGCAAAACCTCTTTTCTTCCTGGATTACATTGCCGTGGGGAAACTTTATCCCAATCAGGTTGCCCAGATAGTAAAAGGCATCTCTGAGGGGTGTCTTGAAAGCGGATGCGCATTAATAGGAGGGGAAACCGCTGAGATGCCGGGCTTTTATAAAGCCGGTGAATATGATGTAGCTGGATTTGCCGTAGGCCTGGCAGATCGGAAAAAAATTATAGACGGCAGCAACATAAGGCCGGGAGATGCCTTGATCGGAATTGCATCCAGCGGCCTGCACAGCAACGGATTTTCTCTTGTGAGAAAGGTTTTGACAGAAAATGCAGATAAACTGCAGCAATATGATGAAAGCCTGGGAACAAGCATAGGGAAGGAATTGCTAAAGCCTACCCGGATATATGTCAAGGGCATACTTGGGCTGCTTCAGCATTTTTCCATAAAAGGCATATCTCATATTACCGGCGGAGGTTTTTATGAAAACATTCCCAGGATGCTGCCTAAAGGGCTGCAAGCTGAGATTGAAAAAGGAAGCTGGCCGGTACTGCCTGTTTTCTCTTTGATACAGAAGGAAGGCAATATTTCGGAACAAGATATGTACAACACCTTCAATATGGGCATCGGTATGGTGCTGGCCTGCGAAGCAGCGCTGTCATATGAGGTTGCGGCCTGTCTGCAAGAAGACGGATATGCCGCCTACAGAATAGGCACTGTTACAGAAGGGCAGGAAGGTGTGTTATTTAGATGAAAGGCATAGCTGTTTTGATTTCAGGAGGAGGCAGCAACTTGCAGGCCATTTTGGATGCTGTGGATGACGGCCGGATTCCTGCCAAAATCAACCTTGTGCTGTCGGACAGGCCTGGGGCTTACGGCCTGGAAAGGGCAAGGAAAAGGGGTATTCCGGCAGTCTGCGTCGATCGAAAACAATTCCGGGATCCTGATTCATTCAACCAGGCTGTTTTGAATGAATTAAAGAAACATAATGCGGAATATGTTGTGCTGGCTGGTTATCTCAGCATATTGTCTCCTGAACTGGTCAACAGCTACCCTGACAGGATAATCAATATCCATCCTTCGTTAATACCTGCATTCTGCGGCAAGGGATTTTACGGCGAAAAAGTACATAAGGCTGTGCTGGACTATGGCGTGAAGATAACCGGTGCAACAGTGCATTTTGTAGATGAAGGAACCGACACAGGGCCCATAATACTGCAAAAGGCGGTGGAAGTGCTGCCCGATGACACTGTTGAAAGCCTGGCACAGCGGGTGTTGGAAGCTGAACATGAGCTTCTGCCTAAAGCGGTCGCAATGCTGGTAAAGGGTAGAATCAGAGTTTCAGGAAGAAAAGTTACATTGGAGGGGTAGGAGAATGAAAAGGCGTGCATTGATCAGCGTATCAGATAAGGCCGGAATAGAAGACCTGGCCAGGGAGCTTCAGCAGCTTTCCTTTGAAATCATATCCACAGGAGGCACGGCCAAGGTTTTAACTGAAGCAGGAATACCTGTAATTAACATAAGCGATATAACAGGTTTTCCGGAATGCCTGGACGGCCGGGTAAAAACCCTGCATCCCAAGATACATGGCGGGATTTTAGCAGTAAGGGACAATCCGGAACATATGGACCAGCTGAAAAAACTGGGGATTGAAACCATTGATCTGGTAGTGATCAATTTGTACCCCTTCCGTGAAACAATTCTTAAGGAAGATGCCACCTTGGAAGAAGCTATAGAGAACATTGATATCGGCGGTCCTGCCATGCTGCGGGCGGCGGCAAAGAATTACAGGGATGTTGCCGTTGTTGTGGATCCTTCCGATTATCCTCTGGTAATAGATGAACTGAAAAGTGGGGATATAAGTCTTGAAACAAAGTTTTACCTTGCTGTCAAAGTATTTGAACTGACTGCCCATTACGATGCATTGATCTCCCAATACTTGAGAAAACAAGCAGATTTGCCGGCATTTCCTGATCTGCTTACTCTGACATACGAAAAGCATCAGGAGATGCGATATGGTGAAAATCCGCATCAGCAAGCGGTTTTCTACAGGGAAATCCAGCCTTTTGCAGGCAGCCTGCCAGCTGCCAAACAGCTGCATGGCAAGGAACTGTCCTTTAACAATATTAATGATACCAATGGAGCGCTGGACCTGCTTCGTGAATTCGACCAGCCCACCATCGTGGCAGTAAAGCATGCCAATCCCTGCGGTGTTGGTTCGGCTGACAATATTTTTGAAGCATATAAGAAAGCATATGAAGCTGATCCGGTATCCATATTCGGAGGAATTATTGCGGCAAATCGCCGAATAGATGAGGTTACAGCCCGGGAGATAAATAAAATTTTCATTGAGATAGTGATTGCGCCCGGGTATACTGAGAAAGCACTGGAGATTCTAAAACAGAAAAAGAATATCAGAATACTGGAGCTTAAAGACATCCAGGCTGTCTTACCTCCTGGCACGTGGGATGCTAAGAAGGTGGCAGGAGGCCTTCTGGTTCAGGAAGCTGATACCAAATTATTCAAAGAGGATGAACCGTGGAAGGTGGTTACAGACAGACAGCCAACTGAAAAGGAATTGGAAGATCTGGAATTTGCCTGGAAGATTGTTAAACATACCAAATCCAATGGAATTGCCATTGCCAAGAACCGTCAGTCCCTGGGAATCGGGCCGGGGCAGGTGAACCGTATCTGGGCGGTGGAGCAGGCAATTGAAAGAAGCGGGAAAGAGGTAAAGGGTGCAGTGCTTGCTTCAGATGCCTTCTTCCCCTTTGATGACTGCGTGGAGGCAGCGGCTAAAGCCGGTATTACAGCCATAATCCAGCCCGGCGGCTCAGTTAAGGATCAGTTATCCATCGATGCATGCAATCGTTACGGCATTGCCATGATATTTACCGGAATGAGGCATTTCAAACACTAGGTACGTCAAGGTGGGGCAGATATATATGAAGGTATTGGTAGTAGGAGGCGGGGGCAGGGAACATGCAATAGTCTGGAAATTGAGTCAAAGCCCCCGGGTATCAAAATTGTATTGTGCGCCGGGAAACGGCGGAATAGCTGCGCTGGCTGAATGTGTTGATATTGCTGCCACTGATTTGGACGGCATGGTACAATTTGCAAAGGATAAACAGATCGATTTGACGGTGGTTGCGCCTGATGATCCTCTGGCCATGGGGATGGTGGACAGGCTGGAGCAGAACGGCCTGCGTGCATTCGGCCCCAGACAAAAAGCGGCTGAAATTGAGGCCAGTAAACTATTTGCCAAGAGGCTGATGAAAAAATACGTCATTCCAACAGCCGACTATGAGACCTTTAATGAGTATGACAAAGCTGTGGAATACTTGGATAGAATAGACTTTCCCACAGTTATAAAGGCAGACGGCCTGGCCTTGGGTAAAGGTGTCGTCATAGCTTCATCCAGAGATGAGGCAGAAAAAGCAATTTATGAAATGATGCTGGCTGAAAAATTTGGCCAGGCAGGCAAAAGGATACTGATTGAGGAATTTTTAACCGGCCCTGAAGTATCAATGCTGGTTTTTACCGATGGCAAAACCTATGAGCCTATGGTAAGCTCACAGGATCATAAGAGGGTCTATGACAATGACAGGGGGCCAAACACGGGAGGTATGGGTGCTTTTTCTCCCAGCCCTCATTATACTCCTGAAATTGCAGCATATGTCGAAAAAAGCATAATAAAGCCCACTATAAATGCTATGCGCTGCGAAGGGAGGCCTTTTCAGGGGGTCCTGTATTTCGGACTTATTTTAACTGATTCAGGCCCCAAGGTATTGGAATACAATGCCCGTTTCGGTGATCCGGAAACTCAGGTGGTCTTACCCAGGTTAGAGACAGATTTGCTGGATATTATGGAGGCGGTTGTAGATCAGCGGCTGGATGAGGTAAAAGTATCCTGGAGCGACCAGGCAGCAGCCTGTGTAGTATTGGCTTCTAAGGGTTATCCCGGCAGTTATCAAACCGGCTGTCCCATTGAAATTAAGGAGAAGCCTGGATGCTTCATATTTCACAGCGGCACTAAGAAAACCGGGCAGGGCTTTGTTACCAATGGTGGCAGGGTGTTGGGTGTAACTGCCATGGGGAACAGCTTGGAGGAAGCCGTGGAGAAAGCTTACGGGCAGGTTGAATCCATTTGCTTTGAAGGAATGCATTACCGCAGGGATATAGGGAAGAAATAAAAAAGGGAGCCTTGCTCCCTCACTGAATCAAATGTGATCCCGAAATTCATTATAGTCGATTTCCGGGTAATGCTCAAAAGCATTTATAGAAAAACTGTCATGATCCCAGGGCGAGAGAACATTGTATCCATGGGAAATGCCCGGAGGAAAAATGGAAAAATCCTGTGATGCATCTATAACAATAAAATCTTCTTCATGGTAATAATCGGGCATCAACCGGTTCACCTCCAATTTGACGTTTTATTAGGATTTTTCCCCTTGCAGCATTAATATATGTAAAGGCAAAAATTTTCAGGCGGAGGATAAAAACGATGAAAAAAGGCTATATCCAGGTATATACTGGAGACGGCAAGGGAAAAACTACAGCTGCCCTGGGATTGGGCCTGAGAGCCGTAGGCCATGGTTTTAAAGTTGTAATGATACAGTTTATGAAGGGTATGCACACAGGTGAGCTGGAAGCTGTAGAAAAACTTAAACCGTATTTTGAAATCCGCCGCTTTGGTGAGACCAGCAAGTTTGTGTTTTTAATGAGTGAACAGGAGAAAAGGGAATTAGCTGCTGATATACAGGACGAATTGAAGGAAATATTTAGGATTATGGAGGAGAATTACTGCCACATCCTCATTTTGGATGAAATTCTGGGATGCATTCAAGCCGGGTTGGTTTCTGAACAGGATGTACTAGAGATCCTGGACGCCAAACCTGAGAGCATGGAACTTGTTCTTACCGGAAGAGGCCTTACGAAAAAAATAGCGGAAAGGGCCGATTTAATCACGGAAATGAGGGCGGTGCGCCATTATATGGATGCCGGAGTGCCGGCCAGAGAAGGAATTGAAAAATAAATAAATTTCTTGACATTATTTGAGTGCTGTTATAGATTATTACTATATTTGAATATTATTGTCGATTGCACTCATATAAGCCTGCTAATCTGGTGCAGGCGTCTCTACGTGGCAACCATAATTGCCTACGCTATGAGTGTTCAACTGCTTTTCCTGAAACATACTTACAATTTTTACCAAAGTATTTTCTGGGTATCAAGCAGCCGGTTGAACACTTGGCCGGCTGCTTTCTTATTTTGTTCTTCCGGGTTTTTGCCCTTTATATAAAGCAAGAGTTTAAATATTAAATGAGGAGGAATTATTGATGGAAAACTTTTTTAAGCTCAAGGAAAATGGTACCAATGTGCGTACCGAAATCCTTGCAGGCCTGACCACTTTCTTTGCAATGGCCTACATAATCATGGTAAATCCAAGCATGCTTGCATTATCCGGCATGCCTTGGGGCGCTGTATTTTTAGCCACCATTATAGCATCTATCATTGGAACCCTGGTTATGGGTCTGGTTGCCAATGTACCGTATGCACAGGCACCTGGAATGGGACTTAATGCTTTCTTCGTATTTACCGTTGTTTTCGGCTTAGGCTTTACATGGCAGGAAGCTCTGGCAATGGTATTTCTCTGTGGTGTAATCAATATTCTGATAACCGTTACCAAAATCCGCAAGCTTATCATAAAAGCTATTCCTGAAAGCCTGCAGAATGCAATTGGCGGCGGTATCGGCATATTCATTGCCTATATCGGCGTTAAAAGCGCCGGATTGCTCACCTTTACATCCGATCCCGGCACATATACATTGCTGGACAGCGGCACCGTAATTGCGGATTCTTCTGCAGTTCCTGCATTGGCTCCTTTTAACAATGCTTCACTTTTGCTGGCTGTTTTCGGACTCATCCTTACAATTATTCTCCTTGTTAAGAAAGTAAGGGGAGCAATCTTTATTGGAATCATAGTAACAGCTGTAGCAGGCATACCCTTTGGAGTAACCCAGCTGGGTGAAACTATAAGCTTCTCAGAAGCTCTTTCTCAGCTGCCCACCACTTTCCTGGCAGCCTTTGGCAATCCCGGCCTGCAATCGCTTTTCAGCGATGTAAGCAGACTGCCCTTGGTACTCATCACAATATTTTCTTTCAGCTTGTCCGATACCTTTGATACCATCGGAACCTTTATAGGCACCGGCCGTCAGTCCGGAATCTTCTCCGATGAGGATATTAAGGCCATGCACACAAGCAGCGGCTTCAAGTCAAAGATGGACAAGGCTCTATTTGCAGATGCCACTGCAACTTCCATAGGCGCCATATTCGGCACCTCCAATACTACAACTTATGTTGAGAGCGCTGCAGGAATCGCTGCAGGAGGACGTACCGGCCTGACCAGCGTAGTTGTTGCCATACTGTTTGCACTCAGCGCATTCTTTGCTCCTGTAATCAGCGCTGTACCCAGTGCTGCTACCGCTCCTGCTCTCATAATAGTTGGTATTATGATGCTGTCATCCTTTGCAGACATTGACTGGAAGGATCTAAACGTTGCTATCCCCGCATTCTTTGCCGGAATATTCATGGCCCTGTGTTACAGCATCTCTTACGGCATCGCAACTGGTTTCATCTTCTATTGCATTGTGAAACTCTTTAAGGGTGAGGCCAGGGATATCAACCCCGTGCTTTGGGTATCTACAATCCTGTTTATCATAAACTTTATCTTAATGTCAGTAATTTAATGATTAAGTGCAAAAGCCGCCCAGGTGACAGATTCACCTGGGCGGCTTTTGATGTAAGCAGCATTACAAGCCGCAGTTTAATTCTGAAATCACAGATCAAAAGCAGCTATTATGGCCTCTGAAGCAGCTTTTTCATTTGTACGGTCAATTACGAGGGATATCTTGGTTTCTGATGTGGTAATCAGCTTAATGCGGATATCCTGCCTGGCCAAGGCTTCAAATACCCTGGCTGCCACTCCGGACTGCCTTTCCATGCCCAGGCCTTCCACCGTCAGCTGGGTAATTTCTTCAAATATATCTGTGCGAACCTCCGGATGATTTTTCTGCACATCTTCTATTGCTTTTACTGCTTGTTCAAGATCTTCTCCTGGGAGGGTAAAAGACAGATTGATATGGCCGCTAACCGGAGCGGTCTGGCTGATCATATCCACATTGATGCCCTGGCTGCCCAGTTTACTGAAAATATCAGCAATAATAACAGGTTCATCAGGCAGCGAGTTTATAGTTATCATGACTTGTTCATTGTTGGTATATAAATTTGTAACAACATTTTGGTCCAACAGGGCGTCAGCCATGTCATACAGGCCTTTTTTCTTTCCGGCCATATATTTTACGGCATTTAAGGCACCAAGCGCAAAGATCCGCCTGGAAAGGGCTGTATGGGTGATTTCCAGTATTTCATCCTGCCCGGCAAATATTACAGTGTGTTCTCCGGCAATAGTACCTCCGCGGACAGCATGAATTCCTATTTCATTTTTTGAACGTTTGTCAACCTTGGAGTGCCTTCCGAATTTATAATGCTTGGAACCAAGGAAGACGCTATTAATGGCATCTGCCAAGGCATATGCTGTGCCGCTGGGTGCATCCATCTTCTGATTATGATGTTTTTCAACTATTTCAATATCGAAATCATCATCCAGCACCACGGCTGCTCTTCGAATCAGATCATACATCAGGTTTATGCCCACAGACATATTGGCAGCCCTGAAGATGGCTGTTTTCTGAGCCTGCCGCTCTATTGCCTTAAGATCCTGCTCTGTAAAACCGGTGGTGGCAATTACCAAGGGTATGGAAGTTTTATCTGCATAGTCCAGCAGGGCAGGCAGAGCGCCTGGAACAGAAAAATCTAATACCACATCAGCTTCTTCTTTCACTTGAGAAAGAGTTTCATAAACCGGAAATGAATTCTCAGCTGAATTGGGATATGGGTCAACTCCGGCTACAATTTTAATATTACCATCTGCAGCAGCCGCAGATGAAACTGCCTGACCCATTTTTCCGTTACACCCATGCAGAATCAGCTTTATCATCAGTGAGACTCACTCCATTCTATCTATATAAGTCCATATTCCTTCATTTGCTGTTTTAGAAATTCGAGATTATTCTCCGCCATATCTGTCAAGGGAAGACGCAGCGGTCCCATATTGAAACCCATGAGGTTCATGGCTGTTTTAACCGGGATAGGGTTGACTTCACAGAATAAAGCTTTTACAAGGGGCATCAGTTTCAGCTGAAGCTCAAGGCTTTCCTGGAGATTGCCTTCCATGAAGCTTTCCACCATCCTGTGGGTGTCTGCAGGAGCAACGTTGGCTACAACAGAAATAACCCCTTTGCCTCCGGCTGCCAGCAAAGGCACTACCATGTCATCATTTCCGGAATATATATCAAGCACATCCCCGCAGAGACGATACATTTCCAATACCTGGGCTATATTTCCGCTTGCCTCTTTGATGGCTTTTATATTCTTAAGTTTCGACAGCTCCAGCAAAGCTTCAGGAGTAATGTTGTAATTTGTCCGGCTGGGCACGTTATAGACTATTATGGGGATGGATACCGCATCGGAGATTGCCCGGTAATGCTCAATAAGGCCGCGGGCATTGGTTTTATTGTAATATGGATTAACGGCCAGCAACGCATCCACGCCAAGTTCTTCCGCTTCCTTGGAAGCCCGGACAACTTCCGCAGTATTATTGCCGCCTACACCTGCAATTACAGGCAGCCTTCCCTTGGCCTGCTCCACAGTAAACCTGATTACATCTCTTTTTTCCTGCTGAGTCATGGTGGATGGCTCGCCGGTTGTGCCGCAAGCCAGCAGGGCATCAGTTCCCTGGCTTATCTGAAATTCAATGGCTTTATCCAGGGCCTCATAATTTACTCCATCCTCCGTAAAAGGAGTAACCATTGCAACACAGGACCCAACAAAAAGGCTCATGCCTTGCCACCTTCCTTTCAATTATTCATTTTCCCAATATGAAATCAAGCGTTCGGCTATCTGCACAGTATTGGTAGCAGCACCTTTTCTTATATTGTCTGCAACCACCCAAAGATTAACACCGCTGTCAACGCTTTCATCCCGCCTGATTCTGCCCACAAAAACCTCATCCTTCTCATTGGCATCAACGGGCATGGGGTATTTGTTGCTGCCAGGGTCATCCACAACAACTACACCTGGTGCATTCTCAAGTACTTGCTTCAATTCAGGCAGGTCAAAATCCTTCTTGAATTCAACATTGATGGATTCGCTGTGCCCATTGAAAACAGGCACCCTTACTGTTGTGGCAGTTATGCGCAGTGAGTTGTCGCCCAAAATCTTTTTGGTCTCCTCAATCATTTTCATTTCTTCCTTAGTATATCCATTGTCCAAAAAGACATCGATATGGGGCAGGCAATTTCCGAAAATAGGATAAGGGAATTTTTCAGGAGGATAGCCCTTTATGCCTCTCTCCAAATCGGAATATCCGCTCATGCCGGCACCGGAAACCGCCTGGTAAGTGGAATATACAATTCTTTTGATGCCATAGCGGTCATGCAGGGGTTTCAGAACAACTACTGCCTGGATAGTAGAACAATTGGGGTTGGAAATAATGCCCTTGTGTTTCAGAATATCCTGCGGATTGACTTCCGGAACCACCAGGGGCACTTGGGGATCCATTCTCCAGGCACTGCTGTTGTCAATAACAACTATGCCTTTGGAAGCAGCTATAGGAGCATATTTTTTGCTTACGCTTCCGCCGGCTGAAAAGAGGGCAATATCAATATCTTTTCCATCAAAGCATGTTTCAGTGAGTTCTTCTATTACGTGATCCTTGCCCATGAAGGATACCTTTTTCCCGGCAGAACGGGCTGATGCAAAAAGATAGTAATTCTCTACAGGCAATTGTCTTTCTTCAAGCACTTGCAGGAATTTTCTTCCTACCATTCCGGTAGCTCCCACGATAGCCATGTTGTACTTTCTCAATTTTGATCCTCCTGTTCAATAGATATGTATCATTATTAAGGATATGCTATAATTGGTTTATAATATAAATAAAACGGCTGATCACCACCAGCCGCCACCATTTTTATCATAATACCACTTAGGAAAGCAATTGTCAATTGATTCTTCATGGAGGTTGTATGTATCAGGAGTTTGCATATTTATACGACAAGCTGATGAAAAATGTTGACTATCAAAGATGGGCCGACCACATAGAGGAAATTTTCAGGAAAAATGGAAGAAAGCCTGAAACCGTAGTGGATTTGGGATGCGGCACCGGGGCCGTTACCAATATCCTGGCTGAAAGGGGCTATCAGGTCACCGGGGTGGATATATCTGAAGATATGCTCTTTGTTGCCAGGGAAAAGGCCAGAAAATCCGGTCTGCAGGTATCCTATATCTGCCAGGATATGACTGAGCTTACCCTTCACCGGCCGGTTGATGCAATAATCTGCATGTGCGATGGTTTTAATTATATTCTGGAAGAGGCAAAGCTGAAGCAAACTTTTCAAAGGATCTATCAGTACCTGAACCCAGGGGGAATTTTGGTATTTGATATCAGCACCTATTACAAGCTGGCTTCGATACTTGGCAATAATACCATGGCCGACAGTGATGAAGAGATAAGTTTCATATGGTTTAACAATTTTGACAGGCAGAGCCGCATACTCGAAATGAACCTGACCTTTTTTAAGAAAGAGAACGGCTTGTATAAAAGAGCAGATGAAACCCACTATCAGCGTGCCTATTATACGGAGGAAATAACTGCACTTTTGCAGGAAAGCGGTTTCTGCGATATTAATGTTTATTCCGCCAATGACCTGAAGCCGCCGGGTAAACGAAATCACCGGGTGTTTTTTTCAGCAACTGTTTAAAATATATTTGAATGAATCGCCTGTAACAGTTTATAATAATAGAAAGGTGTAAATATTGAATGTCAATAAT